>Ga0116227_10010187_pt1 | contig 16568 bp, 10 predicted proteins | sample S1TSphgellanicum_FD_89693 | JGI IMG/M metagenome (GOLD analysis project Ga0116227, IMG submission 89693) | Host-associated microbial communities from peat moss isolated from Minnesota, USA - S1T2_Fb - Sphagnum magellanicum MG | ecosystem: Host-associated > Plants > Peat moss > Unclassified...
AGCTAAATTAGTCCCTCTTCCTAGTCTAATCCCTGGGCTCCCAACTCGACCCTCTACCCCTTTTTAGAGTTGGAAGCCGGGAGTGTGCCGCTAAGTCACAATTTCCATAACTTGACTTTGTGAAACCCTCAAGTGGGTTTCACCCCATGACTTGGGAGCACGTCATTGAGTTGCAGAGTGGTGGGGTTTTCGTGGACATGATTTCTCCTAGTGGCAACCCGAGGAAGCCTCCTTTCACATGGTTTTCATATTTTACCGAACTCCTTTCATTTTCTTGTTGTGTACTTTTGTGTGAAGAAAATGAAGAATATCTTTACCATGAGAGGAAGCATTAGCAAAAAGAAGGCACAAGAGATGAGTAGGATGAAAAGGAAATAGAAGGTAATAGAAGATGATGATGTCGCAACCTTAACATTGGGTTCGTGACTAAATGTGAAATGCAGAGGTCCATGAGGTCGAAAATGTGTTAGGTGTGAAATAGATTCTCATAAATGGGGGAGAGTGCAAGGGATGAAGCTTAATGACTCCCAAATGCATTCCCATTTTGGGAGTTGCATTCAGGTGGGAGTTATGAATGTTCAAAGCCTTGGTTAGAAAGGTAAATAAACACCAAATTGGGCCCCCAAGACATCAATAGAAAGGTCTTGAAGCATAAATGTTTAATGTGCCTTTGTATTGTTCATTTAGACTTGATTTGCATGAGTTATGATCAAAAGAAAGGGTGGGAGTCAAATTGGGAATTTGACTTTTGACCACAAATCCTTTTAAAGTAGGGGTTAAATGAGGTTTGATTGGGGCATGCTATACAATATTGAAAAGACCTTTTCGAGGGCTATAAAATATTTTCCTTGTATTCTCAAAACAAATTTGATTTAAGAAAGATATGAGCATCCAAAGATTTGGGATAATAAAAGTCCCAATTTTGGGACTTGGGAGTCTCGGGGAAAAGTGACATTTGGATGTAATCCCCACAGAGAGGTACAAAGTATACTTTAGGGAGGGGAGTGGTGCTTCCTCCCAAAGGTTGTAGGCCATTTAAAGCTTGTGCTTGATGTTGTCCCTACTAAGTCCACCGCACCATTTCCATTCAACTTGTATTAATTGTATATATTTTTTGGTTGTGCAAGTTGACTTCATTTTGAACTTTGGTTTGTGAGTTTGTCCTAGTCCCATCCCAGAACTCCATAACGCCCTTTTACCCCCAAAGTGTTATAAGTTAGGGAACGTACCCCAATTCACTTCTTCTTCCACTATTTCACTCTAGGACCCAACCTTCAAGTCTCTTGAGGAATTTGGGGGTGTGTTAGATGAGGAGGAAGAACCAAATTTTATCATCTCAAAACTAGATCTGGTTGGGAAGGAAAAAGGGAAAGAAAATAGTGTAGTGTTTTTTTTCCAGAAAGATGTTTTCGTTTCTGATCATGGATTAATTACATAGATGGCAAAAAATCAAGGACACTATCTAAGCAAAGAAGGTGGGCCTTTTTGGTTTGGAGTAGATCAAGTTGGAGCCATTTCAGCCCTTGATTTGAAATTTTTTCCACAACGTTATATACTATAATTTGGAGAAATTGAAACAGAAATCAAAGGGATTTCAGTAATGATTACTACCAAAATCATGGGAAAGATGTTGCACCTTCTAGTCTTAGGAATTCACATGTCACCAATAATGTTGAAAGATGAAGCACACAAGCTTTGTCTGAAACTTATTGATCAAAAGTTCTAAAACAAAAAGGAAGGTAGGCGAGTTTTCGGTTTTCGAAAGAAGTATCTACTTCAGGTATTAGCCTTCCTACAAGCGTTATGGTTGGGGGGAACCAAAGCCATTTACATGAACAATTTTTTTTTGCTACTTTTAATCCTAGTGGAGTGGAACCACCAAGTGAACTAAGCTAGGGTTGTGATGAATAACATGCATAGCCAATTAAGGACCACATCTGGTCCCTTGAAAAAATTGAAAGATGGCGGGCCTACCGAATTTAAAATGGCGCATGTATTTCACATTATTTTTCAGCATTGGTTTTCAACAGACATAATTGATAACCCTAAGGTGGATTTTGAGGAAGTGTTGGAAGAAGACATCGAAAGCAAGGAGGAAGATACACCATAGGAAGGTGATTCCAGGGGAATAGTAAGCAACCCCCAGGCACAACCACTTCCAGTACAGAACCATGAAATTGGAACCAACAATCTGATAGTTGTACCAAAACTAACCAACACTTCTACAAATCATGGTCTTTTTTACTAGGAAATTAGTCAAAAAGGATCAAAAAGTGACACTAGTTGATTTGACCAAGGTGCCATTTTGGACAAGTTGATTTTGACAATGTCTATTTTGACTAGTGGCCTTTTTTACTAACTATACATTGTCATTTTCACTAGAAGGGTGACTGACAAACTTATTGACTATTTGACTGATAGATAGTGGACCATTTGACTAGGTCAATTTTATACCTAAATTTAAATCATTTTTTAATTTATTATTTAAAAAACTAATAGGTAGGTAGGTAGGTCAAAAAAGGCATTAGATAGGGCCTAACCTAGCTTAATCAATTTAACCTAACCTAATCTAACTTCACCAAACCACCTTCATCTAACCTACTTACCCTAGCCTTCTAAACATGCACATATGTTGTAAGTATAAGGAATTGAACCCTAAACCTTCACAATGATAAATCAAGTCCTTTCCAATAGACCACACCATCAAAAGTGTTCAATTTTTATCAAGTTTTTTTATTTCATATGTTTGTTTCACATCATTAAACATAATGGCAAAACTTAAGTGATAATTAATGGTTAAACCTAACATCTAAACTTAGTGATTTAAAATAATGGCTAAATTTAATGGCTAAACTTAGTGGTTTAAAGTAATGGCTAAACCTAATGGTTAAACTTAATGATTTATAATAATGGCTAAACCTAATGGTTTAAATGATTTATAATAATAGTTAGACATAATGGCTAAACTTAGTGGTTAAACTTAACAACTTAAAATAATGGATAAATTTAATGACTTAAAGTAATGGCTAAATATAATGGTTAAACCTAATGATTTAAAGTTAATGATTAAACATAATGGCTAAACTTAATGACTTAAAACAATGGCTAAATCTAATGATTTAAAGTAATGGCTAAACCCAATGATTTAAAATTAATGGCTAAACTTAATGACTTAAAGTAATGGTTAAACATAATGGCTATACCTATTGATTTAAAGTAGTGGTTAAACTTAATGTCTAAATTTAATGATTTAAAATAATGGCTAAATATAATGACTAAACCTAGTGACTTTCACTAAACCTAATGACTTAAAACTAATGGTTAAACATAATGGCTAAATCTAATGATTAAAAATAATGGTTAAACATAATGGCCAAACCTAATGACTTAAAATAATGACTAAACATAATGGTTAAACCTAATGATTTAAAGTAATGGTTATACATAATGACTAAATCTAGTGATTTAAAATAATGGCTAAACTTATTGATTTTAAGTAATGACTAAATCTACTGGTTGAATTTAATGACTTAAAATTAATGTTTAAATTTAGTGGTTAAATTTAATGACTTAAAAATAATGGCTAAACTTAATGGCTAAATTTAGTGGTTAAATTTAGTGACTTAAAAATAATGGCTAAACTTAATGGCTAAATTTAGTGACTTAAAATAATAGTCAAATTTAATGGTTAAACTTAATGATTTAAAATAATGGCTAAATTTAGTGACTTGAAATAATGACTAAACATAATGGCTAAATTTAATGGTTAAACTTAATGACTTAAAGCAATGACTAAATTTAATGGCTAAATTTGATAAATTATAATATTTGCTAAACGTAATGGTTAAACTTAATTGTTAAATTTAATGACTTAAAATAATGGTTAAACATAATGGCTAAACTTAATTGATAAATTTAATGGATAAATTTCATTATTAAACATAGTGGCTAAATCTAGGTTATACCTAGTGGCTAAATTTAAATTATACTTCATGGTCAAATTTAATGGTTTAACTTAGGCTAAACCTAATGACAAATGTAGTGGTTAAGCATAATGATTAAACCTAGTGGTTACATGTAATGGTTAAAATTAGGCAGATAAGTGGTTGGATAAATAGGTAAATAATATGTAGGTAGGTATGTAAGTAGGTAAGTGAAAAGGTATAAATAGATAGGTATGTAGGTAAATAATTAACTAAATAAATAAATGGATGAATAAATAGGAAGTAAATATATAAGGTAGTAAATCATGTCATATTTTACTAAAAATCATTGGTTATCTTGACTAAATGTTCAATTTGACTAAAGACCATTAGTCATTTTAATTAAAAATCATTGGCCATGTTGATTAATTATTCAACTTGACTAAAGACCATTGGCCATTTTTGCTAAAGTTATACAACTTGACTATGTGTATTTAATCAAATAAACCATATAGTCAAATTGATTAGTCAACAAATATGTGTGTCATTCAAACCCTTGGCCTTTAGTCAAATGCACATATCCATTAGTAAAAAATGACAAGTTAGTCAATTTGAACCTCTTTAAAAACCATGATTTGTAGTAGTGCGAGTAACTCCAAACATGGAGTTTAACTCGGTCACAACCCCTACTAATTAATTCTTGGATCCAAAAATACAATTCTCGAAAAAAGGGCATTTACATAATTTTTCCCAAAAGGGAGTATGAAATGAATATAAAGTTTTTCGCTAACTCCAATAATCACATGACCATTTTCCATGCTGGACAATCGACTTGAACAAGCAACACCACCCACATTTGTGTAGGAACTGAACAAAAGGCTTTAGGAGGAACCTTTTCCCCACTTCTGCAATGAAATTTTTTCTTCACCATAGGAATTCCATTCCGATGTAAGTTTTTTGAAAGGAACAAGACCCAATCCAATTGAAGAGACACAAGACATTGACCCTATTCCAAAAAAATTGGTTCAAGCATCATTCTTTAAAGGTCAGGTATTTAATTACTTATTTATAGATGTTTTTTTATCTTTGAAAAACATGAAGGACCATTTTCGGTTAAGCTCCATTTAGAAGAAATGATGGATGAATTATGCCACCAGATGGAAGAGATTCTAGCACAAAAAGAATCTCTTACCAAAGAAAAAGAGAAGTTAGATGGGTGCAATCATATTAACCTGTACCAAAAGTATTTGTAACCACTATTTAATTTTTTGAATTTTGGATTATATAAATAATAATAATAAATAGAATAATTTTTTATAAAATGTTATTTTGAATACATTATGTACATGTCATAAAAATTTGGAATCAATCTAATTAGTGAAAAATATGTATAAGGACTTTTAACCTCTTGTAACCATTGATTAAAAGTTACATAAAAGCAGCTTAAAGCAGTTTTGAAACTAGAAGCATAACTTGAAAATATTTTTTAATGACATATTTGGAATATTTTTTAATATACACCTTAACATAATAATATTAAGATTTTTTTTAATGTAATATTTTTTTGAAAGACGTACTAAAAAGATTTCAAAAAGATTTAAAAAATAGAACAGTGGTCTAAAGTGGCACATGTGACTCGTGATAGAGTAGTTGGACCCAAATAGGTAGCTGGCAGAAATAGCTAGTTCAAGCAAGTTGAGGGAGATCCAACTGAAAAATGAGTTGGATGAAGCCATAGTTGCCAATAACCAGATCTAGGCTGAGTTACAGAAGCAAATCAAAAATCGGAAACAAATATAAGATTCAGAAATTCGGTTAGCAGTGTAGTCAGTGACCTTGGACTCCCCGTAACACAATATAACAGAATTAGAGCAGAAACTAAAAGCCAAGAAAAAATATGCTCTGAAATTTCAAACAGAGCTTGAGGGAGAGAAAATTTGGTTCCTGACTATTCAAACCGAATTGGGGGAAGCCAACTAAAAAATTTCCGAGTTGACTTAGATTCGTAATGAACCACGCCTCAAGGACTCACAAACCTTGAAAAAGTCCAAGTAGGACCTTATCAAGAGTGAGTACCTCGAATGAAGGCAAGGGTTGAACGCTAACATGGCCCTAAATCGGTTGGAAGAGTACCACTGAATTAAGATGGAGCTGATCATTCTACGGACCAAAATAATGGTTTACCAACAGAAGATCAAACCAAAAAAGGCATAACAGTGGAATCGGTACCGAGAGAAACTTGGTAAGATAATTTTCAATGCCTTTGAAGCTTCACGGAATGATGAAGTCCTATATATACCAAACTTGCATCCAACATTTTTGAGATGCATATCCGGACCACATTCTTCCAAAGTTCGAGTTCAAGGATCGAACCGAAACTTCAGAACACGATTCTAAGCAAAGTCAAAAACCAAAACCGAAAGTACAACCCCACACAACCGAAACTGGAAGTATGACCCACGAAACCGGAAGTATGACCAGTGAAGTACTGCACCAGCACCGACTGCACCAACTCCACTGACTCTTTGATTTCGAGGGTAGAATCGCAAGTAGAAGGGGGGTAATGTTAGTGGAGAAAAATAATTTAGGAAGTTGTACTGAGGTTTTTTAAAATTTGTAACCGAAAATTGGAATAGGCAACCCAGAATGTAAAGAAGCTATTGTTCTACCAAATACCGGAATTAGAATGTTTTGACCACCGACCAATTAGATTAACTGGACTTGACCGTCGAAATGAATTTTTTTGACTGCTAGTTTAGTTCCAGTTACTTTTGATTAATAGTTAGTTAGGACTTAGTGAAATTCTAGCTTACTTTTGGTTTTTTGGTGCCCTCTTTGGGTACTTAAGGAAGCCCATCTTAGTCTATTGAGCAATCCTGTTTTTTGTATTTCTTTTTTTACCTCCTTGGGAATTTTAAATCATTAAGGATCTTGCACTTTCTGTTTTTCTTACCTTTCTGGATATAAAAGAGTTTTTTCATTCTTTGTGGGTGTTTTTTTTTTTTTTCTCTCAATTTTGATAGCATCATAGAAGGGTTTACCTTTTCAAATCTCCTAGATTATGTCTTTCTAAAGTTGTTATTTCAATCAAACTTAGACATTATCAAGTATTTTCTTTCCATACTCTTACAAATACTTTCTAGTTATTTACTATAAAATCAAGTATACCTTTATACTATTTGTATTTAGATTAGACTTAATATTTGTGTTCACAAGGTAGCGGAAAGAATAGTGTTTTCTTTCCCAATACCAATTTTGTTTGAAAAAAAGAAACAAACCAAACACCCAAGATACTTTGGGTGGCCTTAACAAATGCCATAGTCAAAGGTCATAAGCATGAAATTTTTGATAGGTTTGCAACATTGGCAAGCATCTTGCATCTTCACAAACCTTGAAACATGATAATTCACAAGAATCCAACTAAAAACGAATGATCTATGTAGGCAATGGCCATCACCAAGCTTTGAAGCAAGCAAACACAAAAAAACGACAAGATGAGAGAGACAAAATTACCCAATCGTCAAGATTATGAGATTGAGATCAATGGCCTACATTTCATCACCATTGAACAACTAGGATGCAATCTGAAAAGAAATCATATTGATGGCTTACATTGCATCAAAATTGAATGACTAGGTTGCAATTTGGGAAGAAACCGGAATGGCCCTATGATTGTATCTAAAAATCAATGATGCATGTTTCATCACCAACCAATGGTTTAGATTAGGGAGAAAAAATCATAAGCGGCAAAAATGGACGACAAACTTGCAAGGGCAATTTGGATGATTTTTTCATGGACTTTTCATTTTATATCAAGAATGTTATGTTGAAAAATTCAACCCTTTGAGGAGGGGTTGAATGCACACATTCATCTACATTTTTCATCATAAATTTCTGCACATGTCACCAGCACCTAAGTCTACCAATGCTACGCCCAATGAATGTAAAGGACTGCGGAAAATGTCCAAATAGGAAGTTAAAACAAGGACTCCAAACAACTTTAAGGACTCAAAAACATCTTATGTAAGATTCAATTTATGATTTCATATTTTTCTTTGGTTAATATTTCAATGCTTTACTTATAGGAACAAAACAACACACCATAATTGTGATATGGTAAATACTATGAATATTCAAAAAAATCTTTTGAAGTACTTTTTTGGTTAGACGATCCTTTTGTGAACCCTGATTGTGAATGAGCCCATGTGAAACCCTACCCAATTTGTGGGTTTCTTTATGCCTACCATAACATCATCATTTCATCTTGTGGATGTACTTACCATGCATTTTGTATGGGCTTGCACTTAGAAAACAAAGACCTATTTTTTGTGTCATTGTGAATTGTAGATAGGTTTTGGACACTCAAGATTGGATGGCAAGTCTAGATTCAACCATACTAGCATGGTGTTAAAGAAGCCCAAGTTGGAAAAGTTATATTCAAAATCTGCATCCACCAACCTAGACTCTTTAAAAAGTAAGTTAATATCCTTCATTTGTTTTATTTTGAGTTGTAAGACAACAAAGAAACATGTGTTCATGAATTATTGTCCAGGGCATGAATATGCCTTGTAGATAGTAGAATTATTTGTTTAGTATGTAGGTACTAGCGTTTGAAACCTCTAGTAAAAGCATGCCTATGTGTAAAATTCCCTGTGCTAAATTGTGATATAGATACATGTAGATTACAAGACATCATTAAGTAGTTTGTAGGGGACATTTAACTGTTCACTTGGTTTTGAAAGTAAAGTATAATAGTGGGTATTGAGGTAGTTCTCCTAGACTTCCACTTTGTTGTAGGACAACAACCAAGGTTTGAAGTATGGGAAGTGTTCTACCCATTACATTTGATAATTTCTAAGTAGAGCAACAAACAATGCAAGTAGGTCACAAAAGTACCCAATAGGTTGTTGGTGTGTTGTCATGTTGTTGGAGGGTTTTCCAAGTATGGTAGGTATTTTGCAAGTAGGTCATAAAAGAACCCCATATGTCTTGTGTCAAGTACAAGTAAAAAAAGTATTTGGCCAAGTTATTGTAATATTCTCCAAGCATGGTAGTTGTTTTGCAAGTAGAACATATGAAGCCCAAGTATTAGTTGGTTGAATTTCTACTTGCTACAAGTATGCCAAGTATTTTGCTTAGTAACTCTAGTATTATATAAGTAAGGAAAGTAGGACATGTGTGTAGTTCAATAAGTACAAGTAAGAAAGTAAGGGAGATCAAGTGGTTTTAGGTCTATCCAAGCAGGGCAAATGTGATACAAGTAGGTTAGTAGAAAACGTGGTTTCCAAATTCTTATATTTATTGCCAATAGTTGTAAATTAAACTTGTGTTAGAAGTTTGCTATCTTCCATGTGTTGACATACAATATACAATCAAGTTATTTATAGGTCTATCATAATCTTCATTGTGATCATTATTTTGACAAAGTTATGTGGTTTTCTATTTGTGCTGTTTTGTAATATACCCAAATCACAACATTTTTGGAAGTCCATAATTTTCAACAAGGGAATTTAGCATGCCATCAAAAAAGCATGGGGGGACTCCATTTTTCAATTCATCTTAATTGGATGTCAGGCCTAATTCACCAATGCCCGACATATTCATTATACCTAACAACCTATAAGCACTAGAAGAAATATGCATATTTTCAATTATAGTTTACAATAATTTTTAGTTGCAAACGAAATTTGCAACTAAGATGATTTGTAGTTGCATTGGACAAATTGCATAAGACATTAGTTCAAATGATGATGTCATGATGATGTCATCACATATAAAATTGGATGAAGTATGTATTTGAATTGATTATATTTCCTTTTGTTGACCATATAACACATGCAACTATCATGCAACTAGTGACAATTTATAATGACCAATTGTCATGTTGCCATGTGGCACATTCAATGAATATTAAAATAATCAAATTTATTACCAAATTTACTATTTCAACCATTTTTTAAGGTTTTTTTATTCATACATGTGGACAAATAATTTGTGCCATGTGGCAACATATGTGATTTTTGAAACATTTAAAATAAAAATAGGTGGGTAGGTAAGGAAATTTAAGATAGGTAGGTAAGTAGGCTTAGGTAGGTAGGTAGGCCTAAGTAGGTAGGTAAGTAAGTAGGCCGAGGTGGGTAAGTACGTAAATAGGTTTAAATAGGTAGGTAGGTAGGTAGGTAGGTAAATAGGTAGAAGTAGGTAGGTAAGTAAGTCTTAGGATATTTTTTAATTTGTTTTATTTTGTTTTAGATTTAACCAAATTAGAGTTAAGCTTCTTCAATTGGTTCATCCCATTTGGCAAATCTTGTGTGTTATAGTGCTTATAATGCATCTACTTATATTATTGACACACTTGAAGGAGAAGCAAACAATATGGGATAAAAAATCTAGTTACAACTTAATTGCAAATAGTTTGCAACTAGGTTGTGACTAGATTTGTTATCCCATACAATTTAGTTTCCTTTCCAATTGTGTCAACTCCATAAGTAAACAACTCATTCATTAACTAGATAATTCACAAATTAATAAATTAATTCACTAACTTCCTATCTACCTATAACCTATTTACTTACTACTTACTTATTACCTACCTACTTATTTACATATTACCTATGTACCTATTAATAATAATAAGTTCTAATGGCATAAAATATTAATTAAAAGTTATTTAATAATCAGTAAAATATTTAAATGAATTAAATAATTAGTTCATATTTAAATTCATTAATAAGTAGTTAATTAATCAATTAACTAGTTATAGTTAATTAACTAGTATTTAATTGATGAAAAATTATTCAATTAAAAATCAAAACTAATTTATTAATTACAATTACTTGAATATTAAATTTCAACTAATTATTATTTAATTTATATTGAATGAATAATTAGTTAATATTAATGAGTTAAAATTTTAATTATATTTAATCTTAATGATTAAATAAATAATAATATATTTAATGTGTAATATCAATCAATGAAAAAATATTTTTATTTAATTAAATAGTATTTAATCTAAATGACTAGATTATTAATTGATAATTATAATATTAACTTAAAAATAATTTAATATTAAATTTTAACTTATTACTGATTAATTAATGTTAAATGAATAATTAGTTAATAATTATAAATTATAAATTTAAAGAATATTTAATTATGAATTACATTATAAAACATTTAATGAATGATTAAATATGTAATAAATAATTAGAATTAATCGATGATTTAATATTAAATATCCATAGAATAATAATTAAATATATGATATTAAGTCGTATTTAATTTTTATGATATAATTATTAATAATGAATAATAATTAATCTAATATTAAATTAATAATTAATTAATGCTAATATTTTTGAATTTTAATTCCAAGTTTTAAAAATAAAAACTTTTTATTACTAATTATCAACTTTTAATGACTAATTAATATTAATTAAATAAATATTAAATATTAATTAATTGCATCATAATTATTGATAAAAAAATATATAGAAAACTTAAATCATTTTTTTACACCTTTAATATACCCTTTTCATTTTTGACAAATAATTTACATTAAAACCCCTACAAATATGTTGATAATATTCATAATAAATATTTATTATAGTATAAGTAGATTTTTTTACTACCTACATATGTTCATCATGCCCACAATACACATTGTACATCAATTTGTGGCTATATTTTGGTTACACATGTAACTAATGGGCTTGGGGGCTTATTCATGGATGAATATAATATTAAAATCACTCACATAGGAGGATGAAAAAGATAGTATAAATTTGCCATTAATCATAATATAATCGCAAATTCTCCCCAAATTTGGTGAAATTGGTAAGTAGTTGCAAAAATAGTCACAACAACACATAATCGCATGTAGTTGCAAATAAAATGGTTGCATATCCCCACATTTCTTGTAGTGAAGCCATTGAACATAACTTTGTTGAAGAAGATGGAGTTGCAAATTCAACATGGATGATTACTTGGTTGTTGATGAGATAGATAATGCCAACCAAACCACTTCCACTCTTGCCCTCATGTTAGATTTTACAACAACTATGGAACACCCTACAATAACACCTTCCCTAATTCTTGAAGTTGTGCATGACGCATATATTGTCCAACCATCAATTGTAGTAATTTGAGCAAGTGTGGTATTGCAACCTGCTCCAAAACTAGGCGAGTCTAAAACTAGAACATTACCTATTCCTAGTTCATTGCCATTGTCTACAACAAATGCCCTAGTCCAAGCAATTAAAACATCAATTCTTGGAAGGCCAATAGGGGTGCCAAAAAATGGAAGAACATGAATGATGTTTCATTTTCAGTGGGTTATGAAAATGATCCCATTACACAACTTGACAACCCATAGAATACAAAGGTTGGGGGCAAGAAAGTTCGCAAGCCCAATGACCTTCATGGGAAACGAGACATTCCTACTTGCTCTAAAAATGATTATGCTTTAACTACTCAGCAACCCCATTGACGGACAAGTTAGTTATCAAATCTATGGATTTTTGTACATTTAATATCTTGATTTTTTTATTGTTCCAATATTTGATCACTTGGAGGGTGTTGGAGGCAAATGCGGGTCATGGGAAATTACAAACACAAGTTAATGTAGACAACTTCAAAATGAAATTTTATTGAGCCATGTCCATGCTCCATAGTTGAAATCAAAGTTAGCCCTTTAGCTTTCCCAACATGGTATCTTTGACACAAGTTGCCAGAACTTTTTGAATTTTTTACTCAAAGAAGCTAAAATATCTATGTCTTAGCATGTAGGCAAGAACATTACATATACATGTACTACTTTTGTGCCTTAATATGAAGGTCTTCATGTCATGAACCAATGTGATAAAAATGTTTTATTTAAGTAAGATTGTTCTTATAAGGATCTAGTGTTTAGGATGCATTATTTAGTTGGATTGGTGAGTCACTGTGATGGTTGCTACACATTATGTAGAGGTTCTTAATTATCATCCATTGTTGTTCATTATAAAGCTAGGAAATTTTCACTTGTTTTCAATTTGGTGTTTCCTGAATTTATGAACTTGCTAGAATGGACTTGGCATTGATGACAAATGCTATTGGCATGAAGGCAGGCTATAAACAAAGTGACATGGTGAAGCAAATGGGTCATTTATCATATGTAAAGCATATTAATTTATTTTGAGTTACATGGGCCACAAAATTTAACAATGCAAATGAAAATCAATTATTTACTACACTAAATAGGTCTTCAATTTTGATGCCACATTATGGTTCATTCCATTTGTTGCATTAATTTTCAATGAAAATATTTCTTTTATGTTTTGACATAGAGATTGGATTACTATGGTCCCTAAGTTTTCAATTCTTAATTAAGTACTAATAAGAAAATTTTGCATGCTTCGTTTATGATCGATGCAGGTATGGGACCATTTGTCAATAGCCAAATGCCCCTCTGGGTGTTATTGGAAGGTTTTGTTGGCCCCTTTGTACCTACCTAATATTTTTTACTAAATTTTTCAAGCTCTGGCTTCTTTGTTGGATGTCAAGTTATAGCAGATTTGCTCATGGCAAAGGTAGCTATGGATAGTTGAGACAAGGACTTCAAGCTTCACAATTTTGTATTATGACTACATTTTGCTCCTCATCTCATTTTCAAAGACCCAAAAAGAAATAGGTAAAAACCTTTCAAACTTGATATTGTTGTTGTTCATGGATGTAACTTAAGGTTTTAAGTTTTAGGGTTGTAGGGTTTATGGGTTTAAATCTCTATAGATTGTATAATTTAAGGTCCAATTTTTAGGGTTGTGGGTTTATTGCAATTAGTGGCAAGAACCTATCATACTTGATCCTATTATTGTTCAACATTATACAATTTAGGGATTTAAATTTTAGGGTTTTAAGGTTAGGGGATTTAAGTTTATGGTTGGTTAAGGTTGCATTATTGAGGAATGTAACAAGACCTACATTATTCAATAGTTAGTAATTATAATAAGGTGTATAAGGTAAATAAGACGTAAGTGAGTTTAAAGATTACACCTAAGGAAACATCAATTAAGTAGTTGGCAAATATGAATTCAGTATAAGGTTAAATAGTGCTCAGTTAGCAATTGATTTATAACTGTCACTACTAGAATTCTTATTTTTTCAAATTGACCAAGTTGACTAAATGGGTTTTTTTTATTAGAAGACATGTATTTTTTATTAGAAGCCAAAGGCTTGAATGACAATGAGTATTTTTTGGCTAATTAGTTTGACTAAAATGATCACCTTGATAATTAATCAAATCAAACATCTAGTTAAATTGGATTTAAAAATACCACCTAGTCAAATTAGTTAATGGCCTAATCAATAAGACCACCCAATCTAATCAAATTGGCAAGTGCCATAGTCACTAAGGACACCTATTATATTCAATCAATAGGGTTGACTAAGTAGGCTTAGTCAAAGTGGCCAATAGCCTAGTCAAAAGGGCCAATTATAAATTTTAATATATCAATTGGGTATCTTGGGGTTACATTTAACATTTTGACTATGTTTGACCAATTAGAAAAAAAATTGGAAAATGTAAGAGTTAGCTAATCATAATTAAATGAATCATGACCAAATTAATTATGATTAAAGTAATTTCATATATTTATTTTTAACATATTATCATTTTACTATAATAAATTTAACCATAATCAATAGACCCATAATTAATTTAAAAATATTGTTAATTTAACCATGGTTGGTTTTGCCATAATTATTTTAAACACTTTTATTTTAGCCATAATTATTTCACTCATGTTTATTTAAACTAAATTCATTTTACTCATCGTTAGTAATTTAACAATGGTTGGTTTGGCCATAAATATTTTAACCATTTTTATTTTAGCCATAATTATTTCATTCATGTTTATTTTAGTCATAATTAATTTTTTCATAAGATATTTATTCATTAGTTAGTTTAATCAAATTTATTTATTCATGGCTAATTTAACCATTTTTTTATTTAGTCATGTTTAATTTTTCCAGAATTATTTTAATCATTTTGATTTTAGGCATATTTATTTCATTCATGTTTATTTTAATCATAATTAATTTTTACATAATTGGTTTTTCCATAAAATATTTATTCATTAATTAGTTTAGCCATATTAACTTTATTAGTGGTTAGTTTAGCCAAATTTATAAAAATGAATAATCCCTAGTTTAACCATGGTTAGTTTTACCATAAATATTTTAACCATTTTGATTTTAGCCACAATTACTTCATTCATCTTTATTTTAGCCATAATTGATTTATGCATAGTTGATTTAGCCATAAAATATTTATTCATTTGTTAGTTTAGCCATATTAACTTTATTCATGATGAGTTTAACCACAGTTGGTTTAACCATAATTTATTATTCTTTAGTTAATTTGGCCATATTTATTTTACTCATGGTTAGTTCAATCATTTCTAATTTAGTCATAAAGTATTTAATCATTAATTAATTTAATCATTTGTAATTTAACCATGGTTGGTTTAGCCATAAAATATTTATTCTTTAGTTAGTTTGGCCATATTTACTTTACTTATGGTTAGTTTAGCCATATTTATTCATTGGTTAGCTTGGCCATATTTATTTAAATATGGTTAATTATACCATAATTAGTTTAGTCATGATTATTTTTCCATAATTATTTTTAAGTTTTGGTTGGTTTAACCATTATTAATTTAATAATCATTAATTTTTCCATGATTATTTCACTAGTAGAAAACCCCCCTTTTTTAATCAAATTTTTTTAACTACATGACATTTGCAACTATATTTCAACTGAATTTTTAAAGATTTTAAATATAATTATGGCAATTACCAATTAAGTTGATTTGTTTATTATATTGGTATATAGTTGAAAGCATTTTTCAACTACACTGTCATTTGTCGAATATTTTCAACATCAACATTGTCTCCAAGTTGAACTTCCAATTATGTTGGTAAACAATGTGAAACATGTTTCAACTAAGGGGTCATTTAAAAAATATTTTTGGCATTTAAGGTTCTTTAATTGACACACAATCAAGACATTAATTAGCGTTCGACTATTTTGGATGATAAAATGTACTAGAGGATGGATGAAATACAATATTATTTGTAATATCTCTTTCAACTAGGTTAAACAACTAATAGGCAATTGTAATTTTATACATATAATATTACAATATTTATTTAAGATTATAATACCATTAATTACATATAAATTATATATATATATATATATATGAATGGTTTTTTTTGTGCATATAAATATTAAACTTTAATTTCCAAATAAAGTTTAAGAAAAATTTAAAAATATGTTGATACTAATGTTTATGTTCAATACACATGTAATTTATTATTTCTATGTAGGTCATTACAACATATCAAGTAATGATACATAATTAATAACATTATGCAACTATAATGTTTATTCATTTTTATACACATGATATTTTAATATTTGTTTAAAATTATGATAAAAATTCATTAAACACTAATGTAGCTTACGTCAATGGTCCCAAGTTTGAATGCATTCAATTGAATTTTCCTTCCAAACCCCTTTTTGCAATTTGTTTGAATTTCCAACAACAATACATACCCACCAAAAATTCAATAATATTGTTCACATTTTAGGTTTCAAAA
>Ga0116227_10010188_pt1 | contig 16567 bp, 13 predicted proteins | sample S1TSphgellanicum_FD_89693 | JGI IMG/M metagenome (GOLD analysis project Ga0116227, IMG submission 89693) | Host-associated microbial communities from peat moss isolated from Minnesota, USA - S1T2_Fb - Sphagnum magellanicum MG | ecosystem: Host-associated > Plants > Peat moss > Unclassified...
AACGACTTGGCGCCGTTGCCGCTGCCCGGCAGCGAGCTGCTCCATCCCAGAATGGCGTTGGGTCCTGCGCGCCAACGGTTGTTCCAAGAGTCATCCGGGGTGTTGAAGCCCTGGGGGAAGTTGGTGTTGTTGATGTGATACTTCGGCTGGGTTTGACCCGCCGTGTAAACCACCGTACCCATGGTGTCGGCCGTCGTGGGGTCGGTATTGTTGAAATTGTAATAGGCAAAGGCCTGAGCCATCGGATCCATGCCGCTGTGACAGCCGATGCAGTTGGTCAAGAACAAGGTGCTGACGCCGCCGGGACTGCGGGTCACGTCCTGGCGGATGCGATCCGGCGGACGCGTGATGTCCATCACAGTCTGCATGTCATTGCACAGATGATTCAGCATGGTGAAGCGGAACATCGCGCGGTTGGTGCCGTTGATGAAGTAGGCACTGCCCGCGCCGCGGGTCGTGATGATCCCGGCGACGGCTGCGGCCGGCAAACCGGTGGTCGTGGACTGCTGCGCTTGAACCAGGTGCGCCTTCAAGTCGACGTTGTTGGCATCCATCGCGTCGTACATGGCATTGTTGCTGTACGAGTAGGCCGGTACGCCGGCAGCTGCATCGGCGGTGTAGATGATATCGGCGCTCAGCAAGGTGTTGAATGCGACGTCGTCGCGCACCATGCCGACCACGGTCGCGGTGTAGTCATTCAGCGGGACGAACACCGACTGGTCGCGGTTGGTCCAGGGCGCGGCCATATTGCGAATGGTGTTGTTGTAGAACGCCGGGTCCAGGGTTGCCATCAGCGCGGCACTCACCGAATCCGTGGCGATCATCTGTGACAGCACCGTTGAAGAGGGCGGCACACCGGCGATGCGGTTGTACATGCGGGTCGCTTGATCCGCATTGGGGTTGGCGGCGAGCGCGGTCCCACCGAGCAGCGCCAGTGCGCCCACACAGAGTGCAATCTGCCTCATTGATTTCTCCATCCCGTGATTCATAGGACATCCACTCGCATTTAGGTTGTGGGTTTCGACTGGCGGCGAGTATAGGCAGCGACAAACTGCTCAAGTAATGTCTCATCTCACCGACGTCGGTTTTTCGCGACAGTACCGAGGCGTAAGAACGGACCTATATTCTGAAGCTCGAATAACGCTGAATCCGCGCGGCGTACACAGAGAAACGGACATCGATCAGTTCTTCTGTGAGTGCGTTAACAGTATGCATATCGGCATCAAACGAAGATGCGGATATGACACCGAATAAGTTCAATGACGCTCGAAGGTTCCACGCCTGCCGGCGCAACTGAACCGAACTTAAGAGACAGGTGGACGATTATGAAAAATTTCCGACCGCGTGAACCCCGTCACGGTCTGCTGAAGCTGGCGGCACTGGCGCTGCCCTTGGCTTATCTCATCGGCTGCAGCAGCGCATCGAGCGGCCATGCACCGGGCGTGGCCGGCGGCCAGACTCTGACGCCCGGAATCACCAACTTCCCGTTGGCCTATATCAAGAAGCCCATACCGAAAACCGACATCAACGTACGCGACCTGATCACCTCGATCAGCGGCGGCGATGTTTACATCCGTGATCAGACCAGTGCGGCCGGCGCCGAAACCAATATCACGGCCTCGATCACCCAAGGCAATGGCGACGTGCGCGATCTCGACGTATCGCCCGACGGCACCAAGCTGGTGTTCTCTTTGCGGCTGCCGCTGGATCCGAAAAAGAAGAATACCGACATCACCCAGCCCAACTGGAAGATCTATCAGTACGACGCAACCGCCAAGACGGTCACCCAGCTGACCAACGATGACATCACCGCGGGTCACGATGTCGGCGCCCACTACCTACCGGACGGCCGCATCGTTTTCTCATCGACCCGCCAGCTCGCGACGCAGTCCATCCTGCTGGACGAAGGCCGCCCGCAGTACGCCGCCCAGACCGACGACATGTCGCAATCGATTTTCCTTCTGCATGTCATGAATGCCGATGGCACCGGCATGCACCAGATCAGCTTCAACACCAATCACGATTTTGCCCCCTCCGTGATGAACAACGGACAGATCGTCTTCACCCGCTGGGATCCTGAGAACGGCGCCGATCAAATGAGCTTGTACCGTGCCAATCCCGACGGCACCGCCGAGGAGCTGTTGTATGGCGCTAACAGTCACGCCACGGGTGCGAACATCGCCGGCACCAACGACAATGTGATTCAATTCTTGAACGCCCGACAATTGGCCGACGGCAGCGGGGTCGTCGCCATCGTGCGTCCCTTCTTGGGCACGCAACTCGGCGGCGACATCGTCAAGATAAACACCGACGGGTTCGTGGAAATCCATCAGCCCTCGACGCCGACCGGCGCGGCGGGCACCGGGCAGATCAGCGCCACCACCTTGGGCGTGACCACCGATGCCAATATGCCTTCACTGGGCGGACGTTTCGCATCCGTATATCCCCTGTATGACGGCACCAACCGCCTGTTGGTCAGCTGGTCGCCCTGCTTGGTGCTCGACACCACCGTCACGCCGAACACCACCAATGTATGCACGCCCGCCAACACCTCGGGCGCCAACGTGACCCAGGCTCCGCCGCAATACACCTTGTGGATTTATGATCTCAATGCCGGCACGTTGAGTCCGGTCTTGAGCGCCGACCCCGGCATGATGGTGATGGATGCCGTGATTCTGCAGGCGAGGACGCCCGCCCCGACCTTCATTCGCGATGCAATACCCACCGACGGTCCCGCCAAGGCGCTATACGACGCCGGCGTCGGCGTGCTCAACATCAGCAGTGTGTACGACGTCGATGGGACCGACACGGCGACCCCGAACATCGCTGCGGTGTCCGATCCCAGTCAGGCCGCTTACAACGCGCGCCCCTACCGTTTCTTGAGAGTGGAGAAGGCGGTGGAAATTCCCGGGGAAAAGATTCGCAAGATCAGCCCCAGCGACTTCGGCCCCGCCGGCATGGGCATGCGGGAAATCTTGGGCTATGCGCCGATCGCGCCGGATGGCTCGGTGTCGATTCAGGTGCCGGCCAATGTGCCTTTCACCGTCGATGTGGTGGATGTCAATGCGAAACGCGTGACGGCGCTGAGCCGCCATACCAGTTGGATGTCGCTGCTGCCGGGGGAAACCAAGAACTGCAATGGTTGCCACTCCACGGCCAACAAGACCTCGCATGGCCGCGAAGGCCTCACGGTGGCCGTGAACCAAGGTCCGCCGATAGCAGGTCAGCCATTCCCCAACACCAATCCCACGCTGACCACGCAGCCTGGGGAGACCATGGCGCAAACCTTGGCGCGTATCACCTGCGTCAACGGCAGCACCTGCACGCAGTTGCTCAGCTCGGATGTGCTCTACACGCCCATATGGACCACCGGCACTACCCCGGCGGCACCGGACATGCCGATCTCTTATACCTATGCCGATGCGTCGCCGACGCCGCCGACCAATTCCAGTTGCAGTCCCTGGACCGCGCAATGCCGCAGCACCATCCACTACGCGGCCATGCTCCCCAGCGTGGCCACGCCCCAGGTGTTCATCCAATCTCTGTGGAACAAGACGCCGCGCTTGGCCCCCGACGGCGTGACCTCATGGACCTGCGTGACCTGTCACACGGAAATCGGGGCCGCTGCCACATTGATGGTGCCGCAAGGCCAGCTCGACTTGACCGGCAGTGCATCGACGTTGGATGTGAACGTTGTGACTTCGTACGAAGAATTGCTGTTCCCTCACAACGAACAGCAGCTTAATATGGGTACCGTACAAGACATAATGGTGCCGACGCCCGGACCGCCGGACCCGGTTACGGGTTTGCCGACCACCGTATTGATGCCTGTGGTATTGGCGCCGCCGATGACGGCCGGCAGCGCCGCCGGATCGACCACGTTCTTGAGGATGTTTGACGGTAGCTTTCATGACCCGGTACTCGATCACACTGGCTTTCTGTCGCCCGCGGAGCTGCGCTTGATCGTCGAATGGCTCGACATCGGCGGGCAGTTCTACAACGATCCATTTGTCGCGCCTGTAGCGAACTGATTCCTTAGATGCGTCAACTGCTCGCGCTGGTGCTGTTGATGCAGGCGTTACATGTCGGGGTTGCGCAAGCGGCAGAGAAGTTTCTGGATCTGGTCGTCACCGATCCGTACATCGAGATGCACTCCGGCCCCGGCCGCGGCTACCCGGTCACATACGTCATCGGCCGCGATGAAGAGTTGACCGTGCTTTACAGCCGCACTGATTGGTTCAAGGTCAAGGCGGCGCACGGCCAGGAAGGCTGGGTACGTCGCACCGACCTCGCCCGAACCGTGTTGCCCAACGGCGATGCCGCGCCGATCCCGCCGTATCCGGAGTTCTTGACCCATCGCTGGGAATTCGGCGCGGGTTACGGGGTGTACAACCGGCAGAATCTGGTCACGACTTATGGCGACTTCGGCCTGACCACGAGCCTGGACGTTGAATTGGTGCTGCAGCAGGCGAATGGCACGCTCGATAATCGCTACATCGCCTCGATCGGCATGCGGCACACCTTCATCCCGGAGTGGAAGTGGTTCTCGCCGACGGCGGGCATCGGCACCGCGTATCAATACATCGAAGACAAGAATCCGCCCGCACCGCGCGAGAAGGACAACCAAATGGCCTATGTCTCGCTGGGCGTGCGCGGATTCATCACCAGACGGTTCATGTGGCGCGTGGATTGGCGTCACTACGTCGTGTTCAACACCCTGAATGTGTATGAGGATCTGGAAGAATGGAAATTCGGCCTAGCAGTGTTCTTCTAGCCGCCGCGCTGCTCGGCACAGCGCTGCTGTCCGGCTGCAGCTGGTTTCATCGCGGCGAGAAGAAATCCAATGACGTGGTGGTCGAAGAGACGCCGGGCGACCCTGCCATCGTGCAACCTCAGGTGACCCGCCGCGTGGTGAAAACCCCGAAGATCAAGTCCAAGGACATCGAACTGGGCGCGTATTTCGGCGCGCTGAGCATTCAAGACTTCGGTACCAATCCCGTTTACGGAGTACGCGCCGCGTACCACGTATCGGAGGATATTTTCTTGGAAGGCTTCCTCGGCCGCTCCAAGGCCGGCACCACCAGTCTGGAGGACGTTTTCCCCGATATCACGGTGGTCAGCGACTCTGGGAGGCGCTTCACGTATTACGACATCGACCTAGGCTACAACATACTTCCCGGCGAGATTTTTCTCGGGCGTGGACGCGCCTTCAACTCTGCCCTCTACGTGAATGTAGGCATAGGCGATGTGAAGTTTGCCGATAAGGACCAGTTCGCGCTCAATTTTGGTGTCGGTGAGCGCCTCCTGATCACCGATTGGCTGGCTATGCATTTGGATGTGAGGGACCACGTGTTCGAGACCGATCTTACGGGACGGACCAAGAACGTTCACAACATCGAAGCCACGCTCGGCTTAACGGTTTTCTACTGATCAGGAGGACAGATCATGCAAGTGTCGAAACTCACTGTTTTCAAGCGCTGCGCGATGACCGCGGTCATTGTGGCATCGGTCATGTTCGCGGCGAGCGCCTATACGGCCGCCGGCGACGCCTCGGGCCCTGCTCCGGCGTTCACCCTGACCACCCTGGAGGGACAACCTTCGGGCTTGAGCCAATACAAGGGCCAGGTGGTCATGGTGAATTTCTGGGCCACCTGGTGTGGACCCTGCCAGCAGGAAATGCCCCTGCTCGATCAGATGTACAAGAAGTACAAGCCGGCCGGTTTCACGCTCATCGGTGTGAACGTCGACAAGGAGGCTCCGCCCGTCAAGGCTCTGTTGACGCGCAAGCCCGTGAGCTTTCCGGTGCTGCTCGATCCCGCCAATTCCGTGAGCAAGGCGTATCACGTGGATGAAATGCCGAGCTCCGTGATCATCGATCGTAAAGGGGTGATTCGCTACGTACACCGCGGCTACAAGCCCGGCGACGAAAATGACTACCAAGATCGAATCCGCCAGTTGATCAGGGAGTAGACCCATGCGCCGATTGACCCGCGTCTTGCCTTGTGGTGCGTTGCTGTTGCTCGGCGCTTGCAGCATTCAACCGTGGGTCAAACCCTACGAGCGTGATCGCTTGGCCGATCCCATCATGGCCTGGGACCGGGACGCCATTTCGGCGGCGTATCTCGACCACATACGCGAGTCGCGCGAGGGTTCGCATGGTGCGACCGGCGGAGCGGGCGGCGGTTGCGGCTGCAATTGATCACCATGGCGCACAGACCACGCCTGTTTGCGCGAGCAGCAATGATCGCTGCAGTGGTCCTGGCGCGCACGGCGGCCGCGGATGTGCTGCCCGATGATCGGGCTGATATTTTCTACAGCAAGTACAGCGGCGGCGGCATGAACATCACCGGCGAGTCGGTGTTGGTGCGCAAAAAAATCACCGAGAACCTTGCGGTTGAAGCCAACTACTTCATCGACAAGGTCAGCGGCGCGTCCGTCGACGTTTTGAGCCAGGCCAGCGTCATCAAGGACGAGCGCAAACAGAAGACCGTGAGCGTCGAATACCTGCACGACAAGACCACCTACAGCGCCTCTTTCATCACCAGTGTGGAACGCGACTACATTTCCGACACTTCGCACATTTCCTTGAGCCAGGACATGTTCGGCGACCTGACCACCGTGACATTGGGTTTCTCGCGCACCGGCGATAAGGTCGGCGAGAACAACGGGACCGCCTTCGTGCCGAAGGTCGCCTGGCTCGGCCATGCCGACACGCGCAGTTACGATGGCGGCATTTCGCAGATTCTCACCAAGAACCTGATTGCCGGCATCAATTTGGAAGTGGTCGCCGACTCAGGCTATCTGGCGAACCCTTACCGCTCGGTGCGCTTCCTGGATACTCAAACCCCCAAGGGATATGGTTTGGCGAGCCAGGTCTATCCGGACACCCGCACCAGCACCGCAGTCCAAGTCCAGGCCAAGTATTACCTGCCCTGGCGCGCCGCCGTGACCGGCTCTTATCGCTTCTTCCGCGACACCTGGGGCATCGTCGGCCACACCCTGGAGCTCGATTACACCCATCCCTTCGGCAAGACCTGGATCTTGGAGGGTCGCGCCCGCTACTACCGGCAGAACAGCGCCACCTTCTACAGTGATCTGTTCCAAGAGGCCGCCCAGCAAAACTTCGAAGCCCGCGACCAGAATCTGGCCGGTCAGAACAACACCACCATCGGCGGCAAAGTCACCTGGGCATTCAGACCGGACGGCTGGCTGTTTTTCAAACGCATGACTGCCACTTTCGATGTGGAACGTATACGCTTCGACTATACGGATTTCCGCGACATCAAGGATTATGGCTTGCCGGAATATTCTCCGGGCGCCGAACCGCTGTACCAATTCAATGCCATGGTCTACCAGATATTTGTCTCGGCTTTTTTCTGACGGTCTATGACGGTCCCTTTGACGCGACGTGGTTTGATCAAGCAGTTGATCCTCGCAGCGGGATCGGCCGCGGCGCTAGCGGCTGCCCGCTCGAGGGCCGCTGAACCGATCCACTTGGACGTGAAGGACCCCAAGGCAATGGCCTTGGGCTACGTGGAGAAGGCGACCGAAGTCGATGCGAAGAAATTCCCGAGTTACGAGCAAGGCTCGAGTTGCGAAAATTGTGCGCTGCTGCAAGGCACGGCGGGCGCGCCCTACCGCCCCTGTAACCTATTCCCCGGCAAGCTGGTATCGGCCGCCGGCTGGTGTAGCGGCTGGGCGCCCGAAATATAGGCGTCGCGCACCCGCACGCCGATCGCCGGGAAGTCGACGAAAAAGCCGCTGATGCCGCGCTCCAGGAATCGCCAGATCTCCGCCTCCAAGTCGCCATGCGCAGCCGCATCGGTGCCGCGCTTCAAGTCATCAGGAAGGAATTCGTTCTCGGCACGGAAGGTCCAGACGTGAACCTTGAGGCCGACGCCCAGTGCGTCGCGCACGCCCGCAGGCGTAGCCAAAGCTTTGGCGATGCCGATGGCATCCGCATACTCGGCAATCTGCCGCAAATCGCCAAGATCGTGTTCCAACAACTGCACCAGCGGCAAGGGCGTCATGGCGCGCAGCTGCCGCAAATTGCGCGGATCGAATGACTGAATGAATACCGGCGATCCGGCCTTGGCGTAATCGTAGCGGCGTAGAGTATCGAGCACAGCCAGCTCCTGGGGCAGACCGATCCTCGCGAAGTGCGCCGGATGTTTAGTTTCCGGGTATACCCCGACCGGAGCCCCGCAGGGCGTCCCCGCTGGCCGGTTGGCACCGCGCTCCAGGTTGGCTTGCATCACCAACTGCAGAATCTCATCGAAGGTAGGTACCGTGAATTGGCCATCGAAGCGGCAGTTGAGCTTGCGCAAACCCGGCAAGCGTTCGCGGGCCCGTAAACTCTTGATTTCCGACAGGGTGAAGTCCTCGGTAAACCATCCCGTCATGGACTCCCCGTCGATCACCTGGGTGCGCCGCCGCGAGGCGAACTCAGGATGCTGCCCGACATCGGTGGTACCGCCGATCTCATTCTCGTGGCGCGCGATCAGTACGCCATCGCGGGTCATGACCAGGTCCGGCTCGATGTAGTCGGCGCCTTGATCGATTGCCAGACGGTAGGATGCCAGCGTGTGCTCGGGCCGCTCGCCGCTCGCCCCGCGATGCGCGATCACCACAATTTTTGACAAAAAAAGCTCCGCTTGTCCGTGGCGCATTCTAGCGCACACGGACAAGACAGAGTGGCCGACGCTCTCTAGCGCGGGGGCGCCAGGATCGCGTCATCCCGGTCGCGAGCAGACATGGGGCGAAGCGTTCCGGGAACCCATAAAGCGGGTTCCAGCTGGATATGCTCGCCCCAATCCGCACGCAGCGATGTCGGCTGAGCCGCAAACGCGGCCCCTATAGCGAACAGTGCGGCTGCGGCGACCGTGGCTCTGCGACGATGCATGTCGTTGCGTCCGACTACGCGAGATGCGGCGGCTGCAACGGCGGCAGGTCGTAGGCCAGATGCGGCGGCTGCAGCGGCGGCAGATCGTAGGCCAGATGCGGCGGCTGCAGCGGCGGCAGGTCGTAGGCTAAGCTTGCCGGTTGAGAGGGCGCCACCGGGGCGTTGGCCAACGCACCCATGGCCAGCAAGGCGGCGAGTCCGAATACACTTTTCGTCATGATAATTTCTCCGAAATAACGTTCAAGAATGGGATGGGGTACGAGCCCGTGGGGGGCCCACTCAGTAAAGCGACGAATACGTCGTTTCACCCTCACGTTGCTCAACGATGTATGCTTCAGGGAAAGCCCGTCGTGGGTTTGAGGCATGATGCAAGCCCCGGCCAATTTCACCCAGCTGCTGACTGAGTGGCGCTCTGGACACCCGCAGGCGCTCGAACGTTTGACGCCCCTGGTCTACGACGAGCTGAGACGCCTGGCCCGCAGCTATATGCGTGCGGAGCGCGGCAGCCACACCTTGCAGGCCACTGCTGTGGTGCACGAAGCCTTTCTGAGGCTGGTGCAGGCCAATGTCACGGTGCAGGACCGCGCGCATTTTTTCGCACTGGCCTCCCGGCTGATGCGTCGCGTACTGGTCGACCACGCGAAATCCCGCTCCCGCGTGAAACGCAACGCAGGCGTGAGGGAAATCCTCGCGCAAGACGATCCGCGAGCATCCATGTCGATGGAAGTCGACGTCATCGTTTTGGATGCCGCACTCGAGAACCTGATGCAGTTGGATCCGCGCCTGGCCCAGGTCATCGAACTGCATTATTTCGGCGGCATGACGTACGAGGAGATTGCCGTCTCGTCGGGATCGTCCGCGGCCACGGTGCACCGCGACATTCGCTTGGCGCGTGCCTGGCTGCTCAGTCAAATCGGAGACGCGCGCTCGCCATGATTCCACGCGCTCGCTGGCAGCAGATCCAGAGCTTGTTCGAACAGTTGGCCGATGTGGACGATGCGCAACGGGCGGCGCACCTCGAGCGCAGCTGCGGCAACGACGCTGACCTGCGTCAATCGGTGGAGTCCTTGTTGAATCTGGACAAGGGGCGGCGCGATCCCTTGCTGCATGCCATCGGTGCGGCGGCCGAGTCGCTGCTGGAAGATCATCGCGATCGTTTGATCGGCACACGAGTGGGTCCCTATCGCATCGTGTCGATTCTCGGCCATGGCGGAATGAGCGTCGTCTACCGCGGCGAGCGCGACGATTCCCAGTACCAGCAAACCGTGGCCATCAAAGTTCTGCAGCACGCGGCGCTGCATCCGCGTCTGCGCAGCCGTTTGCACAGCGAACGGCACATATTGGCGACCCTGGATCATCCTTGCATCGCCCGTCTGATCGACAGCGGCGATCTGGATGATGGGACACCGTACCTGGTCATGGAACATGTGGATGGCGATGCCATCGACGCGTTCTGCGACAACCATACCCTGTTCATTCGCGAGCGCTTGGAGCTATTCGTGGAAGTTTGCGCCGCGGTGCACTACGCGCACCGCAACCTGGTGGTGCACCGCGACATCAAGGCGTCCAACATTTTCGTCACAGAAGAGCGTACGCCCAAGCTGTTGGATTTCGGCATTGCCAAACTGCTGGCGCCTGAAAGCTTGTCGCATACCTTGCCGGTGACGCGTTTACAGGAACGCATATTGACGCCGGAAAATGCCGCGCCCGAGCAAGTCCTGGGCCGGCCGATCACGACCGCCACCGACGTCTACGCGTTGGGAGTGCTGCTCTATCAACTCCTCACCGGACGTTCCCCTTACCGTTTGCTGAGTTACAGCCAACTGCAACTCGAGCGCGCGATTTGCATGGACGACCCGACGCGTCCCAGCCAGGTGGTGGTTGCCAAGGTCAAGGGAGAAAGCGCCGCCGACCGCAGCAAGATTTCCGACCGCCGCGGCCTGTCGCCGCCGCGCTTGCAGGCGCGGCTGGCAGGGGATCTGGATGCCATCGTCGCCATGGCCATGCGCAAAGAACCTGAACGCCGGTATCCATCGGTGGAAGCCTTCGCGGACGACGTGCGGCGGCATCTATCCGGACAGCCGGTGCGGGCCAGGTCTGGTGACTGGCGCTATAACGCCGCCAAGTTTCTGCGCCGCAACCTGCTGGCGACAGCCGCAGCGGCGGCGGTGATCCTCGGCTTGATGTTAATCGCCGGACTCGCGATGTGGGAAAACCACCGGCTCAGCTTGGCGCGAGATGCCACTGCCCAGGAGCGCGACCGCGCGCAGCAGGTGTCTGCGTTTCTGGTCGATGTGTTTTCGCGTGCCGATCCCTTCAATGCTCAAGGCAAGGATCCGACCGCCAAGGAACTGCTCGACAACGGCGCCGAGGCCATTAGAAAGAACACCAGCCTGCAGCCGGAAGTGCGCGCCACATTGCTGGAGGCCATCGCCGTCCCGTATCGACGCTTGTTCCATTCAGACTACGCGATACCGCTGTTTGAAGAAGTCGTCGCGATACGCAAGAGCGAGCGGCCGGCCGACAACCGCAGGGTCGCCGAAGCGTTGGCCAACCTGTCGCAGGCGCTGATGGAAGCGGGTCGTTGGGTTTCAGCCGAGCAGGACATCAAAGACGCTCTGGACATGCTGCAGGCCGGGGATGCACGCCCTACCGTCGAGACCGCCGACCTCCTGTCTCAGTACGGCCAGCTATATCTCACCGGCAAGAGCGACCCGGTCTCCGCCGAGAGCATGTTCAAGCGGGCACTGGCGATCTATCGCAGTTTGCCGGACGAGCAGAGCCTGTCGATCGCGAGAACCTGGAGCGCGTTGGCATCGACCTCGGTCTGGGCGGGCAAATTCGACCAAGCCGAGGACTATCAACGCAAGGCCTTGAACATCTTTCGCGCCACCACCAGTGCCAAGTTTCCGGATCACAACGTGGCGCTGGCCAGTCTCGGCCAAATCCTCACTCGGCGCGGCAAGTATGTGGAAGCAGAGGAAGATCTGAACGAGGCGCTGCAAGTGGAGACCGCGGTGTTCGGCGCCGACAACCCGCGCAGCGCCGCCATCGAATCGGACCTGTCGAATCTCTACCAGCAGGAGGGCGACCTCGAGCGCGCCATCAAGGCCTCGCAGGAAGCTTTGCGGATCGCGCGCTTGAGGCTCGGCGACAACAACACCACCACGGGCTACTACCACGATGGGCTCGCCATGCTGTATCTGCAAACCGGCAACCTGACCGAAGCAGAGGCCAGCGAACGGCAGGCGTTGGCTGTCTATTCCGCGACATTGCCGGCGCGTCATCTGTATGTGGCCGCAGGCGAGCAACTGCTCGGCGAGGTGCAGCTGCGGCGTCATGCCTATGCTGACGCGGAACGGGAATTGCGCAGCGCCTATGACCTGGAAGTCTCGCTGGGAGCGGCCGATTGGCAGGTAGCGCGCACCGCGGCGAGTTTGGCGTGGTTGGCGATCGAGACCGGCGACGCGGCGCAGGGCGAGCCTAAGTTGGTCGAGGCGCGCGCCAAACTGATTGCCAGACTCGGCCCTCGCAACCCTGAATCGCAATTGGCAACGGCTCGTCTCGCGCAATACTTGCGCGCTCATCATCGTGACGCCGAGGCAGCGAAGCTGCTACAAGCAGCGCCATAGCGGACATTGCCTAAACGTCAGATTCGCGGACTCACAGTTGCGGTAGACTCGCCGCAACTGAAGAGGAGGCCGTCAATGGCAAAGGTAAAAATTTCAACTCTCGCCGCGTTTCTCGCGGCGGTGGTACTGGCAAACCTCGTCGATACCGCCAATGCAGGCGCGCGCGAAGAAGGCAGGCTGCTGACGGCGACGGAGGTGCTCGAAGAAGTAGAAGCGATGCCGGACGTGCGGCTTCCCGATACCTTGCTGGCGCATGCCTACGGCATCGCCGTGATTCCGGACGTGACCAAGGTGGCCTTCATCTTCGGTGGCCGTCATGGCGATGGAGTGCTCGTGGTCCGAGATAAATTAAATGCGCCTTGGAGCAATCCGGTATTCGTATCGCTGACCGGCGGCAGCTGGGGATTCCAGGCAGGGGCGCAGTCTTCCGACATCATCCTGGTTTTCACCACGCGCGCCGGCATCGAAGGCATCGCCGGCGGCAAGATCACATTGGGCGCGGACGCATCGGTAGCCACCGGACCGGTGGGCCGGCAAGGATCCGCCGCCACCGACATGACCTTCAACTCCGAGATCTATTCTTATGCGCGTACCCGCGGTCTGTTCGGCGGCATCGCGCTCGACGGCAGCGTGATCAGAATCGATCGTTCGTCAAACGCGTCGTTTTATCGGCAGCCCGGCATCCAAGCGTCCGACATCATGGCGAGTCGGGCGCCAACGCCCCCGCCCACGGCACAACGTTTTCTGCAGGAACTGGCTCAAGCGACGCACACATTGGTACGCGGTTCGCCCGCGCCACAAGCTGACACGCCGGCTCAGCCGAATGCGCCAGCGACGTCTGTTGCCGAACCGGCACGCACCTATCCCTTGGAAGACTCCAAGAAGTGACCGGCGGGTATCAATCGGTCTCCTCGACGCTGACCAAGGTCGCGCCGAAAACATTGGAACATCGCCGCGCGACCGCCAAGTCGCGCTGGCGGGCGTTGCTCTGACATTCTGGCTGGTTGAACGCGGCCGACAATGTGGCGATCTGTCCGATACGAGCCACCGCTTGCGCAGTGGGATGGATCTTTTCGAATGGACCGGTCTGACTCACATAATCCGCCGGCAGCGCCAACGCGGAAAAATCCCGGGGCGCATCGGTCACCATGACCAGCAAGTGATCCGTACCCTTGGGACCGAGGGCCGTCACGCTCCAGTCCTGCCGCGGCAATTGCATCTCCTGACCAGCCTTGATGTCGTTGGCGGAATCCAGTTGATTGGGGAACAGCAAATAAAAACTGTCCGGCTTCGTGCCGCGGTAAAACAAATAGACGTAGCCGTCTCGCTGGGAACGCACGGCGATGCTCAAGTTTGCGCCGATCTTCAACGTCGATGACTTGAGCTGCGCGGCAACTTGCCAGCGATCATCGCGTTGACCATAAATATCGTTCATCGAGGCCAGCGTATCGATGTCGGGCGCCGCGGCCGCAGCGGCCGGCGTCCCCGTCAAGGCCGGTACCAGATCGGCATTGCCCGCCAAAGTGGGATGCTGCAACGCTGACGCCTCTTGGGTCTTGTCGAGCCGCGCCTGTACGCAATCGGTCAGTTCCTGCATCGACAGCGAGCCGCTGTGATTGGCGTCGGTAGCGCCTCCGGCGAGGCATTGTTCGAAGTTGTAGGTCATTGCCCCACCCTTGGAGGTGTCCCACGCCACTTCATTGTTTCTCGCCGCCGCAAGAATCACCATGTTGTGATCCGTGGTGTGCAGGTCGATACCTCGATTGAGCGCATAGCTGCCAAGATTCACCGCCAGGGAGCACTGCGGGCTCGATGCCTCGGGGCTGAACTTCGCCCGCCATTGACTGGTCAGAGAGCGCGAACCGGCTGCCGCCGCAACCCCACCGGAGTGACAGGAATCGAGCATCACGATGGTCTTGTCGGTTTTCGCACTCAAGGGCCTGATCATGGCGGCGAATTCGGTGTTGGTGACCACATGCATGTCCTGCATCACCAAACTCTCCGTGCATAAACCGGTAGCCTTGCTCAAGTAACGGGCACCGTGACCCGAAAAATAGACATAGAGTTTGTCGCCCGGCATGATGGATTGATTCATGTCGGCAAAGGCCTGCTTCAAGCCGTCGCGGGTGACCTGCTGCTCGGACAACTCGACGATGTTTTCCGTCGGCACTCCGAGGCGTCGCGCCAACTCGATTCCCAGTTTTCGATCGGTGAGAACACCCGGCAGCGGGCTCTTGAGATATTCAGACACCGTGATAATCAAGGCGTGATTCGATAGTTGCGGCTCGGCGTAATTCGCATCCGGCTTAACATCGGCAACGGCCTGGGCCCCGGAGGGCGAAGCCGTCGCCACTATGGCCGCCAACAGGGCCGCCAACATGGCCGCCACCCGCAAGGCTGCCGAACGATGACACCGCTTCAGTCGCATGAATTCCCCCATCGGTTACCTGCAGGTGTCGTGACCGTTGCCGGGATAGGTGTTGACGGTGATCTGCTGCACGCTGAAAGCCCCGTCTACCGCCGCCAAGCCCTTGCTCAGCGAGTCTGCCCGGGCACTGTTGGTGGCAAACTGCTGTGCGCCGGTCAAATCTGCGAAGAAGGCCGGTTGCTTTTCGAACGCCATGACCGTCACCAGATCGGTTCCGAAGGGCGGCGTTACCAAGATGTGGTCCTTCGGGTCGGCTCCGGGTATCGCGGTGGCGACGCCGCTTTGGATCATGCGTCTTTCGAGGGGGTCCGCCGGGTACAGCACGGTGAGATCCCCTTCGCTGTTAAGATCCAGTAGCAATACGTACGCCGCCTTCTTTAAACGGACTTCGAAGACGAAGGATTCGCATTGCACGTAAGTGTTGCCGCGGCTGCCCGGATCGGTGTCGGCCCGCAAACCCATCTTATCGCTGCCGGCCGGCACCGCATGCTTCAACCACGCCTGAGCGGCAATGCGCTTGATCAGATTCGGGTCCGCCACCTGCGTCTTGATGACCGGATCTCCGGCCGGTCCCAGCAACAACACCTGATCTCCGCTTTGCCGTACCGTGAGATCAGCGGCATCGGCGTCGATACTGACGCCGGCGATTGCCGCGATTTTTTCCCGCAACGGCGTCGCGACGTTCTCCAGACGTACATGGATGCGGGAATCGTGCGCTGGCACGGGCGCGATGCTTGGGCTCGGCACGGCCGGCACCGCGAGGTTCATCCCCAGAAAAGAGTTCGATCCCACATCGTGAGGATCTTCGGCAATCGCCGGCAACAATTGCGGATGTTGCGGAAAGTTACGATGCTCGAGAAAGGCATTCATGGCCTCACGCGCCTGAGCATAGTTGAACGAGCCTGGCAGCAACTGCCCCTTCAGCAAGCGCAGAAAGGCATCGGTGAAGGCCCCGTGGTACTGGCCATCCAGAGTGGGCGAACTCAGCAACTGCTCGGCGGTCGAGATATCGGCACCTTGTTCACTGTCACTGGCGCCCGACAGCAGCAAGACATGCTCGTAAGGATAAGGCGGCGGCGGCGGACGCGCGGCGATCGGTGTCGGTACTCGCGCCACGCCCAGATCCCGCGCATGCAGGGGCAAGAAGCGCGTGTGGCTGAAGGTCTGTCCAAAGGAGCGCACCACCTGACCCGAGTAGCAGCTATCGGATACCACCACCACCCAGCGGCCCGCCTCGTCCAAGCGTTTGAGCCGCGGTACCAAGTCGCGTCGGCCGACAATCAGCGTGCGCTTCGCCGCGGGCATGGAACTGTAGTCCAAGTCGTAAGGCACCCATGCGCCGGTGGCGTAGGGCAGATCGAATGCATTTTCATCGGCGTTGGCGCTGGTGCCGTGTCCGCTGAAATAGATCAACACGGTGTCGCCTTTGGCGGAACGCTGCTCCAAGGCAGCGATCTCCTCCAGTATCCGGTCGTGGGTTGCCTGCGAATCGCGCAGCGCGACGATGTCCGCCGGCGCGAAACCCCACTGCGAGCTCAAGGTTTGTTGCACGGAATTAATGTCAATTGCGGGGCCGCGCAACTGGAAGGTCTGCAACGCGGGATC
>Ga0116227_10010189_pt1 | contig 16565 bp, 12 predicted proteins | sample S1TSphgellanicum_FD_89693 | JGI IMG/M metagenome (GOLD analysis project Ga0116227, IMG submission 89693) | Host-associated microbial communities from peat moss isolated from Minnesota, USA - S1T2_Fb - Sphagnum magellanicum MG | ecosystem: Host-associated > Plants > Peat moss > Unclassified...
GTAACGAAAGTAATTCAACCTTGTGAAAGTAACCTAGTTACTTTCCTACTCCAGTAACTAATGAAACCTAACTAGTTGAGCTTGAATTCTCAACATTTTGTGACTCCTCCTTGGGAGTCCCGGGACAAAAAGCCATTCAGATGTGGCTGTCGTGGAGAGGCACAAAGTATAATATATGGGGGAAGGTAGTGGTTTCCTTTGAGTCCGGGTCGTGGTGAGTCATGTGAGTCCAGAGTTGCCCGTGGCTTGTCCTAGCACCAAAGGTGTTCAAGAAAGTGAATTAATCAACTTGTTGGTTGGTTTGATGCAAGTTCGAGTAGGTAACTAAAACTTGTCATTCTTCCCAGTCCCATCCTAGAGCTTTAGCATGCCCCTCTACCCCTTCTAGTGCTGAAAGCTAGGAGCGTGCCCCGAATTCCTCACAATTCCGCTGTGTGAGTAACGTAGACCCATCTTGGGTCTACTTAGGAACTTGGGAACATGTCAAACCCTCTAGATATTTCTCACCCCTAGTTACACAATTGAGGTTCTAAAACCATTATTATTAGTTTTTTGTCAAAGAAAAGAATTAAACCCAACACCTTATTCACCCATATCGTATTTTGGAAAAGAAAACAACCCCTCCATGCAACCACACGCATTCATCATTCCTTATGAAGTTGCTAAAATCCCTTAATAACCTTACCACACTCAAATAACCTTGATGCAACTCTTAAAAATTGAAACTACCGCACATGGTTGTGTCGGTATGGCTCACATATGTTACAAGCTAGCTACAAGATCATTTCAAACATCGCACAACCCTATATGGATTATGGACCCAGGTTCAAATTGGACTTTGTTGAATTTGAGTCACTCACATTTAACATTCTAACTTTTATTTTTGTTGGTAAGATTGGTGTTCAATTATTTTTCACACATGGTGTTAATTACAAGTTGCTTCAAATGTGCTTAGGTTTGTTAGAGGGGGTTTATAGTCTTGTACTTATTGTTGTCCCAAGATGATGTAGAGTGTTTTCCAATATCAATTGAAAGGTCTGCAACTTGGTAAAAGATTATTTCTTCCTTCATTCTTCGTTATATGGTCATGGGTTTTTGGGAAATACCTATAGACAAGAAAGTTTATGAATCAAATGATAATGAAATAATTTTGGAGCCATCCTTAAAGTTTATTAGCAATCTCAACATGATTGTTGCTATCAAGGCTTTTGGTGCAAAAGCAAATTGTCTAGGTGACTTATGCAAAACACCTAACCCAAAGCTTTAATTATAGCTTTTTGAAATTATTTGGTCAACTTGAATGTTTGACTAAAAACCTTTGTTTGAAAATCTCATGTTCTTTTGTTATTTTTTCTTGCAAAAATAAGTTCAGCTCTCACATCTAATGTTGATTTTGCTATGACAACCATACATGGACTTGACATTTGTCGCATGGTTATACCAAACCTTTGCCCTATGCTCTTTATCTAAAATGTCCATTTTGGATCTATATGTATGTAGTAGAGTCTATATTTTTGGGACCTAGTAAAACCACTATCTATGTATTCTAATTTCATCTGATTTTATGAAGGTTCTAGGAAATAAACTTAAAAAGAAGTTTTTATATTTATGGAAGGAACACTAAAGTGGTCTATGGTTTTGAATTTGTTAATGTTTAGGTGGGATTGGAAGGGGAACATTTGAAGATCTTTTCAATTGAGTTCATTGATATTGTTACAAAAACCCTTATGTTGCCCCTTATATGGAAGGTGAAAGTATCCACTAATCAAGGCAATATAGCAAAACTTAAAACATAAGTTTGAATGTTGGATCAAAAAACCACATTTGTTGGGTGGGGCAGACCAAGCTTGTGTAGAAAACCCTCAATGCATAGTAGCCATAGCTTGTAAAACAATGGGAGGAAATGATCCATGTCTAGAACTTGGCATTGCAAGCTCAATGTTCATCTATGATTTGGGGAGTTTGTGTGAATGTACATGTGGCAACATCCAGGGGACTAAAATTATAATAATATCCACCTATCAACATGGCAAATCAAATTGCTATCCTCATCTTGGCATCCAATTATTAGCTTTTAGTCGCAAAACTTTTAATCGCCTAAGACAAGTCAAAAAATGGGGTTTTTCTTCTAGTGCATGATTGTGTAGGTTTTGAATTCTAGATCGCATGGCTCGTGCATGCAAGGATCTTGCAAGAGGGACAAGTTATTTTCTATGCTTGTTTTGTTCACAGTCATGAATGTTTGTGTGTCATTTCATGTGTTTCCCCTGTATAAATTTTATCAATTTGTTGTTTTAGTTCGATACTCAACTAGACAAGCTTGGTTGAGTTTGAGATTATTGTTTACAATGACATGCAATTAAGCACTTTAGCAACCAATCAAGGTGCGTTAACCCCTAGGTGTGCAAACCCCCATGCCAAGATGTTGCAGAAGAATGTGACATTTTTTTCTTGGCTTTTTTTGCACAAAATCATAAGTGATTTATAGTCACCTCATGTGCTTCCTTCACACACTTACATACACTTGAATTCTAATCAATTTGTTGTACGTAACGGTACATAGCTACAATTGTCATCAAAGTTGTGTTTATTGTTTACACGACTAAGCACTTCATCCACCAACGAAGTTATGTTTGTTGAAAGACATAGTGGTGGTCAAGAGTGGCATGTAGATGCATTAACCTCTTCCATGTAGGCCATAAGTTGTAGAACTACAAAATCTTCAAATGTGCAACTCGCACAAAAATTAGATTATTGTGCATAATTTGTGTGCATAGGAAAAACTACTCTACATGCACTTGAGATGGTGTGTTGAAGGCACTAAATAACAAGCCAGTAGGGTAGGGTGTTGGTGCAATTGCCATCGGTTTGAGGTCGCAATTAGGTATGGGCCTCGACATGGTTCTTAATGTTTTGATGTCGTTAGACTTTGTGAAGATGTATTGTCATCTTGGTGACTTGGTGTTTAATGTTTGAATATTCATTATACTATGGGGGCAACATAGAACATGCAGACCCATTCATACAACCGGAGTTCAATGTTGGGGGATACTGACACTGATATGTATTTGTCAACGAAGTCAGAGTCATCTTCATTGATTGGGAATAAAGGTGACACACATGGAAATAGTCCAATTGTGAAGAAACGACCATTTGATTCCAACGAACCAAAATAACATGTATGTTTATAATTCTTGATTTGTTATTACATCCATGTTGTAATGGTTATTTCAATGCATTGTAGTTGTTCTCAAAACACCTTCAATGTTTTCTTGGACCTATTATTGATCTATTTTGTGTATGCTAGTCAAGTTGTTTTATGAGTTGTCATTGTAGCACAAAAAGGGAAGGCTAAATGAATCCTCAAAGGAGAGAAGCAAAGGTAGGCATGAAAATAACACCTTTCAAATGCCAACTGGGTACATGTTAATATTGCAAGGTTCAATCCAATTCACACATTCCCCCAACTCTAAAGAAAATAGGAGGCATAGGGAAAGTTGTGAAGACCGAAGGTTAGGAAGAAAGACCCAAAAGGCTTGAGAAGATAAAAAGGATGTGAGGAAAAGTAAAAGGCCAAAGGCTTAATGTGAAGAATTCTTGCACACCTTCACTATTAAGATATGCACTCACAAAAAACCCGGTTGAAAGTGGAACTACTATGTAGTTGTAGTCTAACACGTAAGGCGGTTCAAGGTAAGTAATGAAATTCACTAAGGATATAATGTGTTATGTCCAACATCTACACATAACATCCTAATCTAACATGCATTGGATTTTTGAAAAGTTAATCTAAAAAGGAGCCATGGTACAAAATCTCATAAGTTTTTTGTTTTATTTTTATTTTTTTGATCAAGAGTTAAACTTTGAACTAGAAACCACTTGCTTAGATTGAAGGAAAAAATAGAAAATTCGACCCCCTCTACTTCCAACAAGTGTAGCTCCCTTACAGCAACTCCGATGAGGTTGAATTTTTGGGAGAACCTTTTACACTTTCCAAACTAAAACTAATTTAATTTTGACACAAATCCAACGGTGGATTTGAGAGGAACAATTAATTGAAATAAAAATCCAGAGGCGTTGTCATGGAAATCCTTCCATGGACTCCACCACAACACCCTCCACTTCCAACCAGTGTAGCTCCCTGACGCCAAGTCCGATGATGCTAAAATTTTGGGAGAACCTTCTACACCTTCCAAACTAAAATTGATTTCATTTTGACACAAATCTAACGGTGGATTTGGGGGGAACAACTAATTAAACCAAAATTCCAGAGGCTTTGCTACAAGTATTTGTTACACACAACTTCCTTCCATGTTTGATTCTTGCACACTCCTTTTCCATGAACACTTCTCCACACATAAGGACTAAACATTCTTCCTCGCACTTCCTCCTCCTCTTTCTTTCCTTTCCACATACACACAATACCCTCTTCCTTGGTAAGCCTCCATGACCTTCTTTGAGCTTGTTTCCTTTGTCCAATGAAAGCTTTGAAATCCTTTGCTCCAATCAATGAACTCCTCATCCTTCTAAAGTCAATGAGAATTGAGAATAAATTACCATCCAATTGAGTTTAGGATGAGAATTGAGAATAAATTACCATCCAATTGAGTTTAGGATGAGAATTCTTGGGCCCAATGAGACACAATAATTATTCCATCTTCCAATCAAATAGGATGATAATCCTCATGACTAATGGGATTGGAGGATTCATCCCTTCTTTTATTTTGGATATCTTGATGAGGTCTCTTGAGCTTGATCCTTATCCTTTCCGTTCGTTGACCTTCACATCCTATTTCTTCATCCTAATCACTTCAAGTAACTAACTACTAGGATAGTTTATCGGTAATAATTAGTAACGTCCTTGAATTCTTATTTGACTAATTCAATGGTTGAACTAACATTCCCTTGTACCATTTACTCTTTTGATATACCATACCTATTTATTTTACCATGCACTAGTAAATTATGTAGTACATAGTAAATTGGAAGTAAAATTTGCACCACAAAAAACCCCCACATACTTCTAGATCCGTCGTCGAAATTAGGGTTTGATGAATCCATTAGATCTAGGATGTTCAAGTTTTCATGAGGTTCCGCCATCACTTCCACACCTTATGCCTACCTTAATTTCTTAAATAAAAAGGCCTCGACTCCTTCTGAACGCAAGTACCATTTGTTTGTACTACCTTCTTGGTTTTTGTTGATGCAGGTGAGAACTAGTCATGGCGGATGATGTCACTACGCTTTCGAATCCTCCAATTGCACCGGTAGAACAAGAAGAGTTTGAAGAAGCATCGCTCAACGTGATTGTTTCTCAATGGCCACACGAAGAAGAACCGCCCAGGCGAGTGGTGCGCACTCGAATCGATCGTTCGGCATGGGATCGTCAATTGTCTCCTAACCCACATGCTTTAGCAATCTATTTAGAATTTGTTTTTGCTCGTGGAGCTACGCCAGAAAGGTTTGAACAGTGTCAATGCGAAAATGATGATGTCCGTTTCCATTGTCGAACGTGGGTTCCCGGTGATGACCATTATCGTTGGCTACGAGGGCCAATCAACCCCCTTCCCATGGAGCACTGAGTTGAATACCTCGTTCGCACCATTCGTCGCATTCTAGATTTTTTGCAATTGTGATCTATCCTTTCAGTCGGTTATAAGTTATAATTTCACCTGAGGCTATTCAGGCGGAAATGTTAATACTTAAGTTTGATTTGATTCTATTTAAAAGCCTGATAGAAGTGAAACTAAATAAAGACGTATTAGGATTACATCTTAAAAATCTTACAAGTACATCATTAGTGCTTGAAGATTTTTCTACAGACTAACTTAACCTTGTCATGGTGAAATGCTATTGTTAATTATGGGTTTGAATTCCCTATATATCAATAAATCACATCTAATTCTACATCCCCTTACCCTTCTCTACAACATAAAAAGGATAATGTACTTTAAAAGGTTTACTAGGTGTTTAACTGATTAAGCGCTACATCAACTGAAATAAAGAAGTACTATATGCCTAGAAATATCACAAAAACTGATTGAACTATTAATAATCACTACTTGGAAGCTTATAAGCATTCAAATCATTAAACTAAGGAAAATTACGAAACTAAAGCTTAACTAATTGTTGAACTATAATCCATGGCTCACACTTAAATAGTGAATACTAAAAGAGGAGGCATTGTAATCGCCACATTCGAAGGTAAGGTTGCATGGGATGACATGATTTGGACACTTAATGGTCAATACCTAGAATGTTTTGTAGTAGACATTAATGCACAATGATAGACGAATATCAAGAAAATATGAAATGAATTGAATAAAAAAATTGAATTTGATGGGCCTCCATTGTCCCTCATGGCCTTAAAGAAGGCTTTGGCATCCTTCATGAAGCGGGAACAATGTCGACCAAAGCACAAATGGTTGAAGAAACTTGATTGTGACCCTCCTAGATGTTGTGGATAAAAGGAGTGGGGTAAGCTAAAGGAATGGTTAACACCAAAAACATTGAAAAGGCATCGGTAGGTTGGATTGATCTTTTCTTCACATAATTAAAGCATTCAAATTCAATATGTCATGGATGTTGGTTGGAACTTTGTGATCTCACCTAGATCTCTTGTTTGGTTAGTGTTTGGTCATGTGAAACAAATGGCAAAGGAGCACGAAACTATGCACCATGTTAATAGGCATGGGAGGAGCAAAAAGGCTGACAACTAGCAAAATTGGTAGGATTTCATTTCAAAGGGCTCATGGACATGCTCAAGTTCTTCAATTTTTTTCACATTCTTTAAACTATTCCAATTATGCAGAAGGAGAAGAAACAACAATCGCTTTCATTGGTAGATATGGCAACTAAGTATTAAGCTCAAAAATCAATGAGTAATCCAATTCATTATGTCAAGGTCTTATGTGTTTTTCAATGTTGATTAATTTGAATCATTGTGCCCAAAGCTCCAATATTGAGACCTAATAGGGGTTTTTGTTATGAGAAGTAAAATGGGCAAATCAATGGTTGTAAAATTACATCTGAAGTCACATTAGATAATAAATAATGTTGAAACAAATATTGCATGGGGGGTGAACATAAAATACTACCATCAGATTATAGCAATAACAAGTTAATGTTTTTTTTGGAGTTACAATCAATGGATGCATGAGTTGTGTGTTTAGATCTAGGTTAAATAACAAAAAAGGTGAAATCAGTTGTCTAGTTGTATGGTGATTTTTTTCCATCACATCCTTGTTGGTTTGAATTATGGGTTATAAGGTGACCTAGCGCCTTTTGCTATCCTTTTACTAGCTATGGGCATAATGGTATGTAAGTAGTAGTAGTGTAGGTGACATTTTTTTTCAAAGTTGGGAGCCTTGCATTCCTCAACAACTAGATGGGATCCATCATGTTTACAATCATATATCATCACCCTTAACCCTTAAACCTTAATAGTGCCTTAGTATTTTTTGTAGGGGATGGTCATTAGTGACAAGGTTGTTGGTGGGGGCTGGGGAATGGGATGGCAGGCAGGTATGGGCTCAATGAGGGGCAGAATATCCATAATGGAAGATAATGTGAGTAATTTTACAAACACTACTAGAATTCCTATTTTTTCAAACAAACCAAATTGACTATATGGGTTTCTTTTCCTAATCAATTTGACTAGAGTGATCAATTTAACATTTAATTAAATCAGACGTTTATTGGACTTAAGAATACCACCTAATCAAATTGGTTAGTGGCTTAGTCAATAAGACCAACCAATCTAGTCAAATTCGTAAGTGCCTTAGTTAATAAGCACACCTATTATACTCAATCAATAGGGCTAACTAAGTAGGCTTAATCAAAGTGGCCAATGGCCTAATCAAAAGGGCCAATTACAAATTATAATATTAGTTGGGTGTCTTGGGACTACATTTAACATTTTGACTATGTTTGAAGAATTTAAAAAAAGTTGAAAAATGTAAAAGTTGGCTAGTCATAACTAAATGAATCATGACCAAATTAATTATATATGGTTGATCTAACTATGGTTAAATTGACTATATTGAAATTAATTATATTTCAACTACCTATGAAAAAACTAATTAAAATTATAACTAACCATAACTAATCTAACCATGGTCATTTTAATCATGTTTAATTAACCATAGTTTGTTTAGCTATATATGTTTTAACCATGGCTAGTTTAACCATATTTAATTTAATTATGATTCATTTATCCATAATTAATTATTCCATCATATTTTTAGCCATATTTAGTTTAATTATGGCTAATTTAGCCATAACTAATTTAACAATTATAAATAGTTTAACCATAGTCAATTTAACAATAGTTAATTTAACCTTAATAAGTTTGGCCATGATAATTAGTTTAGCATAATTAATTTAACCATTATTAATTAGGCCACTGTTGGCTTGCCATAATGATTTTAACAATGGTTACTATAAGCATAATTAAATTAGTTATATTTATTTTTAACATATTATTATTTTACATTAATAAATTTAATAAGAGTGAATAGACCTATAATTAATTTTAAAATATTGTTAATTTAACCATGGTTGGTTTTGCCATAATTATTTTAAACACTTTTATTCTAGCCATAATTATTTCACTCATGTTTACTTGAACCAAATTCATTTTATTCATGGTTAGTAGTTTAATCATGGTTGGTTTTGCCATAATTATTTTAATTTTAGCTATAATTATCTCATTAACGTTTTCTTTGTCATAATTAATTTTTCCATAAAATATTTATTCATTAGTTAATTTGGCCATATTAACTTTATTAATTGTTCATTTAACCAAATTTATTTACTCATGGTTAGTTTAACCATTTTTAATTTAAACATGTTTAATTTTGCCATAATTATTTCATTCATGTTTATTTTAATCATAATTATTTTTTACATAATTGGCTTTGACATAAAATAATTATTCATTAATTAGTTTAGCCATATTAATTTTATTAGTGTTTAGTTTACCAAATTTATTCACTCATGGTTAGTTTAACCATTTTTAATTTAGTCATGGTTAATTTTGCCATAATTATTTCATTCATGTTTATTTTAATCATAATTATTTTTTTCATAATTGGTTTTGCCATAAAATATTTATTCATTAGTTAATTTAACCATAATTATTTTAAATTTTTGGTTGGTTTAATCATTATTAGTTTAATAATCATTAAATTTTCCATAATTACTTTTGTTGTGGTCGGTTTAAACATTATTTTACCAATCATTAGTTTTTCCATAATTAAATTTTGCTAAATTAAATTATCCACCTATTTAACTTGTGTAATGTAAGTATGTGGTTAAATAACCTAAATACAATTAGCTTATATGTAGGTGTATTTTTTTATACATACCCTACCTATACTCCACCTATTTACCTATATTTTAGCCTATAGGTAACTTAATTATATAGGCTAAGGTAGGCCATTTATATACCTATGATAAATTACTAGTTGGTTAGTTAGTTATTTACTTAAAATACACTAATGAACTTGTAATTAAATAGTTAAATATTAATTATTACAAATACATTATTGATAATATATAATGAATTCAGTCAAATAATTAAGGATTAGTTATAATTTGGTTGTAATTATCAATCAACAATATAGTACATTATAACTATCTTGATATTTTATATAATTCAAGGATTTATAATATGGTTGTAATTATTAATTATAATTAAATAACTAGATATTAACTATTACTATTTTATTTTTATTTAATTAACATACATTTTTACCTACATTTTTATTTATTTATTTACTAATTTATGTATCGTACATAGTTATTTAGGAAGTTGTGTGAACTAAAAGGTTTTAGTGTTGTGTGAACATGAAAATGTTTCTTCCTTCCAAAAGTTTGTCATCCTTTCAAAATGACGAGCAATATAAATAGATGGACCATAAGCATGCAAAACATAAGAAATATTTTTAAAAGGAAGGCCACTTGGGACAAGCCAATTGAAAAGGCTCAACCTTAAAGGCCAAATTTAAAATGAAATAGGATTTTCTTAACCGGGTCATCTAGGTGTAGGCATAATCTAGGTGATGTACATTTAATCCTAGTAAAGGTCATAACTTAAGTTGCCCTAGCCTACTTTAGGCTTATGTATCTAATTGATAGTTATAGGTTCCTAGATTTAAGCCTAGGAGTTTAGGTTGTGGGTTCTTAGACACAGGGACCTTAGTAGTAGGTATCTAATTTTAAATTTAACCTAGGTTGTTTAGGTTCTATCCACGTAGCATTGCCTATATGGCCAATGTTTAAATGCCACGTGGCATAGCCTAGATGACTAATGTTTAACACTACTAGAAATTTTGTCTTTTGCAACTTGTCTTATGCAACTAAAAAATGTCGCATGCAACTGCACATGTTGCATGCAACTCCAAAATAGTTACATGTGAGACTTTTTAGTTGCATAAGACAAGTTGCAAAAGACAAAATTTCTAGTAGTGTAAATGTCATGTGCCATAGCCTAGGTGGCCAATGTTTAAATGCCATGTGACTTAATTTGGGTGGCCATTATTTAAATGCCACATGGCATTGCCTAATCAAAATGGTGTTTGACTAATCAAAAAATTGTTTGATTATTATATTGACCAGTTAAAATGACTAGTCAAAAGTACTAGTTGAAATGATTAGTCAAAAATGCCAATTTAGGCTTGGTCAAAAAGTACATGGCCCGATCACAATGGATAGGTTCAAAACAACTTGTCCAAAACAATTGAAAGGTTTTTTTAATGCCTACCCAAAATGGGTCTTTTTTACCAAAAATTCTATAAAAAAAAATTAAGAATTCCAGTAGTGAAAGTGAATAGAGGTGCTTGAATCAAGCATGATCAACATTCAAAACAACCTCAATGAACTCACTCAGATGGTGAAGACGTTGATGCCCACAATAAACAAGTGCCAATTGGGTCTGCAAATAACTAGCATGATGGAATTAAGGTATGCTCAAGGCTTGGATAACAATTCAAGCATGGTAGATGGTAAGTTAGATCATGGGCAAGTGGGTGGCACATACGTGAAGGGTTGTGGGAACTTGAACACAAAAGGCATAGAGTTGGTGCCATGTGAAGTGGTGCTCAAGCAGACCAATGTTGATGTTGGGGGAAGGAAGGGCCAATTGAATTTGCAGTACTTAACTATGGTAAGATTGGTACATGCATAAATGGCGGATTGTGTGAGGTCATTGTGTGGCAGAATAGCTTGGGTGGTAATGTGGAGGTGTAGGGGTTAGCCAAGAAAGAACTAGTTGTAAACAATTGTAATGAAGGTACAAAGTCAAGCCTAATCCTTTCCAAGTATACCCCAACAAACCCAAATATACCATAGAATTGATGTATGTGGGAGCAATTAGCCAAACCCATGAAGAAGAAGACTAAGGCTCAATGAAGATAAACAACAAAGGGGCAAGAATCAACGCATAGCAATTCGGTCAAAGAGAAGTAGCACAATGAAGCAACAAAAGCTCATTGACCTACCAAGAAACAAGGTAACCATTCTTTGACGCATTTTCAACAAAGTATTGTGAATGTTAAATGTGGTCCTTTGTTATATATTGTATTTTTAGTTTTTTGCGACTTTTCTTCAAGATGTGTTTTTTGTTTGTTGGCCAATAGCATGGCTGCCTTTTCCTTTTACTTTCGGATATGCAATAGAAACTTAGTGCACGTGTACACTAAGTCTTACCCATTATAGAAATATGATGAAATTAGGGGGGAAGTTGTGCATCACTATTGTACATATTGCTTCTATTTATGGTCCAATGTGAACAAATGTGAGACTAACATTGTTTTTTGTACTTATCTTTGGAGTGGTTTTGTTTTATGGCCTTTTTGGGCTATGTCTTCTTGTCCCATATTTTGCCTTCACTAGAAATTTATGTGGCTTCATCTCTCACTCCAATCTTAGTTAGCTTTCTTATCATGGCAATATGACAAAAAATTTGTGAGCTACAATTAATAGTCATATGCACTGGCCTTTTTTGATTTGGGTTGGTCAAGGTTTTGGGTATAACAATATGCAACTAGGGCATCCAATAAGACAACAATAGGTGCATCCAAGGGCAAGGTAAACAATCACAAAACCTCACTTTAACATTATTTGAATCATGATTACAATGATCTTTTTAGGAGGATGGCTACTTGTAATTTCAATCTACTACTGTTGTAGCTTTCCAAAGGAGATAAGGTTGACATATTGGACCTAGAATGACAAAAAGTGGGTTGTAGGTGACATAAACCACTTCATAAAAATCAAAGTGGACATATGCAAGGTAATAATGTGGCATGTCATGGATGGCAAATAGAATTGTTTGAAGTAAATGAGGATAATGATCCTCCACATAGGTTCTTGAAAGATGTGGAAGGTACCACAATTTTGTGGGAGGAAACAATTTTACAACTTTCAAAGTTCTTCCTACTTTTTAATGGTACACACATTGGACGAGGGGATGAAAAGGTGAGCTAGTTTGGTAGGCAAATGTATTCCTACACCCTAGTCCATGAGGTTGACTTGACTCTCAATTTTGCTGCATGTATGGTGAATAGGAGGTTTGTCGCTTAGTGTAAAGGTAAACATGTATTAGTGATGTATCAACAACAGATTTTGTGGGTGAATTTGTTAGCAAGAAGTTTTATGGATGAACTTGTTAACAACACATTGGTGTTCAAACCAATAGATATAGACTACTATTATTGCTACTAGGTTCAACATGTGCAATTGAAATTTCATTTTTTAAAAGTTGCAACTTAACCCAAGAATGTCCACATCTATGTAATTGTCTTACATTTATTCTCACCATTCAATCACACAATAGTTTCAAACTTAGGTATTCAACAACTAAAATATGACTATAAATGGTAACCTTAAAATTCTACAAGGACTACAACTCACACAAAATTGAGTTATTACCAAGTAATCTTGTCACCAATGAATTCCAAAAAGGTTTTCCCTTAAACAAGTATTTGCTTCCCAATCCATGTTGCATTCATGTATAACTTATAAATATATGGGTGCAAATTCTTTAAGGTGTACCAATATCTTATCATAGTGTCACCCTTTTCTGTTTTTTTTACCTAGTTCTTTGTTACCATGTAAAAACACAATTATGGATGATTATGACGGAATCTAGAATTGTATAATCTAAAATATAGTCCTTCTGAAATTTTTGACAATTTTTTGTTCATTATTTTTTATGGGGATCAAAATATAGGGTAAAAAAAACTACAATAAAAACTAGGCCCTTTTCATCTTGTGTGGTACACCTTAAAGGATTTTCACCCACATATTAAAATTAGCTCCAATGTAGTTGCATTAATAATTACACAATTGCCACCATTTAGTTATATTCCATGTAACTAGTTACCACCTGATTATTCAATAATTGCAATATGATTCATGTAGTTGTAAAGTGGTTCTTTCGCTAATACCACCAATTACACACTAACACTCTTTATGTACTCCTATTGACTTAGACCATTACCTAGTTGTGCAAAAGCTAACATAACAATTGCAATAAAGTCCTAAGAATGTTTCGCCAAGTTGCAAGAGGCACATCAATTCCCAAAGTTGATTCATGGTCTAGTTATCTTTTAGTTACCCCAACAACAACCATAGTCGCACAAATGTAATTCACAAAGACATCCAAGAATTGACCACAAATGTAATAGGGGTACTCACAGAGATGTCAAAGGGTTACATTCTTGGAACACATTAGTCGCATATTTTAGTATTGTTTCAATTGAAATTTGATGGTCTAGTTGTAGCAAAGCACATGCCCATATGTATAATGAAATGTGAAAACACTGCAAAAGAAGTAACAACATACTCATGATCCTTACAATTATAAACCTAGTTGCTTAGTAGTCTCCAAGTAGTTGAAAAATGGAATCCAAACAGTTATAAACGACTCAAATCACAATTCAAGAGTTGCATCCCTATATTGAACCAAAGTAATTAAATACTTACAAAAACTAATGAACAACTAATATGGATCTAAGACATGTGATATTGTAATTTTCTTATAGTTGTACTAATTGGGCAATGTTGTAGTTGTATTTAGTCTCACATAGGTTTCACCATTTCAATTTCAAATCATAACTAAAAGCAATTTTTATAGTTGTTCCAATGTCCTTCGACAATTGTTTAATGGTTGTTAGCATGACAATTGTGGGCAGTAATAGTTATTATGGTGTTGTAAATATAACATTATCTCAAAATCTAAGGATCTAACACTTTACACTTTTCCATTGAAAATGAATTATCTAGCAACATGTTTGTGACAGTAGTTGCACATGCAATTTAGTTACAACAATGTGACAATTCAAGTGTAACCACAAGTTACAACTAGCATACCTACAACCATTTGTATAGAGGGCACCATAAGATAATTAGTATGGAACAAATAGTGTGGAGGCGAATTTGTGCAATACTAGTACTTCATGAGTTATGCAAATGTCATTATTGTGAAGTAATTAACTTATAAAGTAGTTGCACAGTAGTGCTAAATGGGTGTTCTATAATTGAATATTAGTTGCACATGTACTGAATGAAATCATCTGTAGGTTGGATGGATGAAGGATGGGTATAGATTTCATTTGAGCGTCAACAAATTTTGGTGGGAAATCCCGTGTGGCATGTAGTTGTTTTTTATTCATAGATAGTTGCATGGAGTTACACTTGTATCGCCTTTGTATATAATCTAGTGTACAATGTAATTTGTCTGATGCAACTCATGCAACTTGTTCATTAGAACTAGGGGGGGACCAAATACGCCTAGTTGCAAATGACCTATGCAACTAGAAAACCCAATTGTAAGGCTAGTTGCAAAAGGCCCATTGTTCTCATAATGTGCTTCTGGAGCAAGTGTCCATGATTTTGCAAATTGGCTAAACTTTTGGCATTTTCGTGTCAAGCAATGGGGAGGTTTCATGGTCCATGTGAACATTTCACCTATAAATTTCCTATGACTCCCTCTCTCTTCTGTTAATTCAAAATTGGAAATCCATTTGCAGTTGAACTCCGTTTGCACATTATTTCCACGTTTGCCTTCATCTTTATTGTGAGATTTTTAAAAAATTTGATATTTAATCTCCTTTGATCTACAAAAGTTCAGTGATGAAGAATGGTCTGACATGCCCACTTGTAATCTGGCCAAAATTGTCCATAACATTTGGTTGTAGAAATTGAAAAAACATGGCAGTTGTTTGTGCACAACAATGTTCGATGACTATGTTTGTGCTTTCAAATAGTCTATATTATATAAACAATATTTGCAAGGTGGTCCACCTTGTCATGGCCTTAAGAGGAATGAATTGTTGTTGAAGAAGGCTTGTGGGTCAAATGATTCTACTAGACTTGCGATAATTGTTGCAAATTACACGTCGGAGTCTTCCTTCATAAATCACCTACTGCACCTTGAAATAGAAGAGGTTTTTGGGTCTATCAAGCGACCTACTACTTGTCCTATTAGTGCAAACAATGATTCCCATCATCTTGATCTTGTGAATTTTTCTTGTCCACGAGTAATTGCTCTTGTTGTTGTGCCTAATAAAGTAGAAGATGTATGCATGCAACAATTACCCTTTGGTCCTAATAATTTGCTACCTTTGGTATTTTGACGTGGTTTAAAGTTGAAGTAAAATATTTGTGTTGATGGCTAGTGGCATATTGAACATTGTTCACCCGATTCTACAATTCAATGTTATGCATTCTAGAAAACCATTGGGCTCAAATCACTACTAGAAATTTTGGGTTTTGCAGCTATCGCATGCAACTGCAAATTTGTGTAGTTACATAAGACAAGTTGCATAGGACATGCAGTTGCATGTGACATTATGTATGCAACATGTATATACGGTTTTAGTATACATGTTCATACATACATAGCAATCCAATGTAGTTGCACCGTATGTGCAACTTTCCTTACAACTAGATACAACTAATCAAAATATGACACATGTTTAAAAATTAGACAACTAGCTTGTGGACACGTGTCATTATTTAATTTTTTTGTGTTTTCAAAATAAAAAATCCATTGGATTAATCTTAATCATTAAAGTTTTTGCCACTAGGATGATGACACGTGGCACACCATGGAACGTTCATTGACCATTTGACACGTGTTTAATATTTTAACACTAATTATATGGTGACACGTGGCAATCAAAGCCCACCTATTTTTAAAATGTTAAATATTAGTTAATGAAATCTAAATCATTTAATTTATGGCTAATAAGATGTTGACACGTGGTGCCTAAGTAGGTAGATAATAATTAAACCCTATTAAGTAACTATGTTTATTTTAAAATGTAAGTAGATTGAAAAATAGCTAGGTTTAGGTTATATAAGTAGGTTTAGAATAATCCAAGTTTATTTTCAAATTTGACCATTTCATAAAGGTCAAGCTTTTTTTGTTCACTCATCCCCAATGGCATTTGGTATTTGGTTTCAACATAACGATTGCTCCTATTTATATACTGAGCCAAATAGAATTGGAAGCCAAAGGATATGGGTTAAAACATTCCATTGCAAACCTCATGGAC
>Ga0116227_10010190_pt1 | contig 16564 bp, 8 predicted proteins | sample S1TSphgellanicum_FD_89693 | JGI IMG/M metagenome (GOLD analysis project Ga0116227, IMG submission 89693) | Host-associated microbial communities from peat moss isolated from Minnesota, USA - S1T2_Fb - Sphagnum magellanicum MG | ecosystem: Host-associated > Plants > Peat moss > Unclassified...
ACCACATAAAAAAACACAATAACCACCACAAACAATATAACATTAAGAACATGGAAAATACCAACAACCCAATTAACAACAAAACAAAAAAGATAGGCACTAGCAAAATAGCGACAACAACAAAAAAAAAAAAAAAACACAATAACAATACAATGATCATGAACAAATGTAGATAAAAAATGAGAAACACTATGGACAATGCAGCAAAAACACACATACAATCTCAATTCCCATGCAAAAGAAGGAGCACCTCCCTAACTCCACCTTCACCCTAAGACCCTAACCCCTATCTAACCCTATACTCCCTACTCCTTGACCCTTAAGAACCCAACCCTAACATTATTCATATAACCTACCTAGGTATCAAATTTTTAAGATTTGGAAAAAAAAGAACCCAATTCTGATTTTCAAAACCCAAATAAGCCAGTTCTGATCCCAGTTAATAAGAACCCGATCCAAACAAAAAAAATGAATTGCGCACACTGCGCTCCGAGTTTGTTGACGCTCCCGCTCAGCGCCATTGCTGCAGCAGAGTGCATGGGACTTCATAGCTTGAGAATGGCACCTGCGTTTTGTGAATCCTGGTAGCTTATAGCGCATGGCGGCTGAATCAATGGTGTTTTGGGAACTCAGCATTCTCGTGCTGGATTTCTTCTTGCTCTTGTTGCTGCAGCAGCGAGGAGTTCAGGCCGAGAACTATGTTGTGGGCGGACACAGCGTCAAGTGGGCTCTTCCTCAAATGACTGGGCATAATGTCAGCTTCTATAGCGCTTGGGCCGCAGACAAGAAGTTCCAACTCGGTGACAATCTCGGTACGTGTCGAGTCGAGTTAAATCCTAAACCCTAAACCTGTCACTTGGAGTGGTGTTTTTTTTCTCCTTCGACATAGGCGTGACAGTGCGATGATGACATCAACCCCTTCTTCTACAGTGCGATGATGATGATGATGATAATATTAGTTTTCTCTCTCCCCTCTTGAGAATTTTGAGTCCCTAGTGCTGTGTCTGGAAATTCCAAGAGGTGTTTATTACAGTCACAGTAGAAGAATGTTAATCTTAGTCTGAGATCCGGAGATTTCTGTATAATTGTTGTTTTAGAGTTTTGAGCAGATTTTTCTTCATGATGTTTATCTACAGTGACTGTTGGGATTTAATGATGAAGTCTGTAGGGAAAGTGGCAATATAAATATGGCAGTTCTAAGTCTGTCACTGTCATTCATGATGAAGAGGTGATATGGTTGTGCAGTCTTTGAGTTTCCAACAGGTGGCCATGATGTGTTACAACTGAGAAATTTTGCAGACTTCAATACATGCAACACAAACAATGCCATCAGTATCCATTACACAGGACATACTGTTATTCCACTTTTGACAACGGGTAGCTTGTACTTCATATGTGGAATTCCTGGCCACTGCTTGCAAGGCATGAAGCTGGAAGTCATAGTTATGGAAGCTGCCGGCACTTCTCCTAAGACTGCTGCCAATTCTTCTTCCTTTTCACAGGGTCCCTCTCCTCCTTCTAATGTACCTGTTGACATATCCAGCCCCCACCAAGGAAATGTTGCAATTCTGCAACCTGTGACAGTTCTTCTATCAATGATGGCCTCTTTGTTGGGCTGTGTGGCCTTGCTGTTCTAGTTTTGAAGTCAGGGTTTCAATTCTCATCTTCTTTTATGCAGGGGTAAAGGGACTTCTGTGCAGAGCTTCACAGGTTTTCGCCCCTGTTTGCTTGGGCTACCATCCTCATTCACAGGGGTTCAAACCTGGGAAGCCCCTTGTATTGGTACCTTTCCCTACATCTTGAACCCTTTGGATCTGTGTCCTAATTCGTTCACAGGGATTCAAACATGGGAATCCCCTTGCATTGGTGCACCCTCATTGACATGGGCTCAGACCTCAGAAGCCCCTTGCATTGTGTACCTTACCCTAGATATTGAACCCTTTAGATCTGTTGATGATTTATATATGTACAAATTGCACTCCCTCAGTAGTTTGTGTTCTGGAGGGTGATGGATTAAGTGATGCACAGCTGGGGTCACCAGAGTAGAATACATTTTTGCATTTTATTTTGGGTGCACTTTCTGGTGGGCATGTGAGGATTGAACCTGAGACCTAGAGGCTGCAAAGCAATGAATCTGACCAAACCAGTTTTATGGGTGACATGGGATATTCAATTGCATTGAACAATTAAAGAAAGGGGTTTAAGGTATCAAGCATAAACTATAGGGTTCAAAATTAGTGTGCAGGATATAAGGATTATCATATGGGATACAAGGCATTTGGTTTAAGGTAAAGGGCATATGGTTTAGGGTATAGGATCAGAGTTTTATGAATTGAGGTTTAAATTTGAAAGCTTACAATAAATGGTTTATCCCAACCATAGGTTTACTTGCAACAAAATAATATCTTTCAATGATACATAATAAGGTATAGTTCATATAGTTTAGAGGTTGTTAAAAATATATATCCTAGGACAAGATTATATCTTTATGATTTATCAAACAAAATGAAACCATTGGACAAGCATTAGTTGCATAATATTCATTTATTTGACTAAATGACTAATTTTATTTGTTAAAAAAGTACAAAATTGTGGACATTGACCCTAAAATGATTATCTAATAACAATGAACATTCAATGGGTCCCAATGCATGTACTCCATAATCTATCATGAAAACAAGTTGTTTGCTTGTTTGTTTTGTGTGTTTCTCATGTTGAGATCTCCCAAACCACAATGCTTCTTGCCACACTCTTGGTACCATTGGAAAATGGTCAATGAAAAGGGGTGGAACAATTGGTTTCATAATGTTTTGACTTTCAACTTTTGGTCCAAAAAAGTTATTGAATATTGAACAATGTTTTACTAAAAATTCATTTAAATCAAAATTAAATTTTTTGGGAGAATTTGGTTGTGCTTTGGCATTGTTGGCAAGCCCTTAATGAGTAAGGTTTAATGAAGTCAAAATTTTAAAAATTAGATCTAGGGTGGTGAACATATTGATTTTTGATTTTTTTTGTTCTTGAAAATTCAATTAAATTACAAAAAATGGTTTTGGAAGGAAAAAGTAGTTGATTAACCAATTCACACTTGGGCGAACAACACAAGTTAGACTAGATGTATTAATTTTTGAAGGTAGTGCTTGAAGCAAATGATGACAATTTTGTGTGATATTTCATTTAAAATGATAAATTGTGTCGTGTGCCTGTCATTGATATATGGTCAAGGTTGGCATTAAGGGATTTGAATTTAGAACTATATTATATGAATAATACAATTGCAATTCATTTGTTATCTTTTGTGGAAACTTGTGGTCGGGCTTACTTAAATTAAGTGAACAATGACAAATCAAGTAAAGGGTCACAAAGTTAGTTTTTCATATTTTAAAAAAGTGTTTATTGCAAACCTATAACCACATACTTACCAAATATTATTTGCAAAATAATTGGACATTTATATAATATCAAGTGAAGGTCTGTAGTTCAATCATTAGTTCTATTAAAAGCTTTTGGTATAATATTATTTTTTCATTTCTTTTGTATGGTATCATAGTGATTGTTTATGCTTGTGAGAGACAATACTTGTTGCATCTAGTTTATTTTGTCCAAATGGCCCATAAGGAAATTTGTTGATTGTGTTTGTTATTATGGTAATCTTTTGAAATGAAGTTCTTTTAATGTTTTTGAGCATGTTATTGTGCTAATTATAGTAAGATGAGCAAAGCCCTCCATCATAACCATGAGTGAAAATGAGTTTCCATGTCAAAGGAAAACAAGCTTGGGGGGATAAACAACTACTTTTGATAAGAAAGTCAAGATTTGTCAACTATTGAAATGAGAGGGATGATGAAAATTGGTATGCCCAAATGCACCATTTGCAAACAACAACAATTATTTTACCTAGCAATGCAAAGGTGTTCCAAATGTGAAAGCAATTGAAGATGTAACAAGAAAAGGATTTGACAATGTTAAAATGCAAAAAGGACACAACTTTACTATCCTAATCATGGCTATAAAAGATAATTTGAGCCCCACAATGCAAAACAATTTAAAACCAACAGAAGTGTGGCAAATTTTGAAGTTCACCTATTTGGATGAAGGGACTTATGCACAAGTGACTTTATCTAAACCACAAGGGAGATGATGAATAATCTTGCTTCAACAAAAAAAATCATTGATGAGACTAAAGTGGTTCATATTGTCATTAATGTTTTTCCAAATCACTATTGGACTGATGACCCATCTCTCACGACACTAAAACTTTAAATTGTTTTAACTCAAGTGCCTCTAGGCATGTGATTAAATGTGTTGAAAACCTAGTCACATGCTTAGATGGAACGAAAAGAAAAAGAGTCTTTCCATTGTTAAATCAATGAAATTAACATATAATATTAGGGAAAGGGAGCATGTTCTTTTATCATGAAGGAGTTAAGCAAGTTGAGGATATGTTCTTGGTACTAAGGGTGACCAAACAATTGTTATTTGTAGGAGGCATAGTAGATAATGGTTGTCATGTTGTGTTTGGCTCCAAGAAATATTGGATAGTGAATGGACAAAACCCAACCAAGGAATAATAGAGAGATGTCAAAAGTCAAGACAAAACAAATGACTTGTACAAATTTTCAGCATGTCAATGGCAAGGCCCTTCTTTCATGATGTCGGAAGAGGGTTGATAATAGTCTTTGGCACTTTTGATTTAGTTAGACACCTATATTTTTAGTGACTGCAAATGTTGTTAAGACCATGAAAAGCTAGGGAGGTCAAACATATCCTAGTGACCACACATGTTTATGAAAACTATATGGACAAAAGGAAAAAGATCCAAGAAAAAACCTCACAAGTTCTATGCAAAAGGATGAGTTAATTCACTCCAACCTATGTGGCCACTAGTCTACAACTTCTCTAACATGTACCAAATCTTTTTGGTATTCATTGATGATTATAACAAAAAAATCATACATTTTTTTCTTGATGGCCAAAAGTGACACCTTTGAAAAATTCAAAAATTCAAGGTGCTATTGAAAATGGAGAAAATAACATTAAAGTGTTGAAAATTGATTGGGGTGGAAAGTTTTTATCCAACGAATTCAACACCTATTGTGAGTAAAATGGCATATTGAAACAATTGATGACAATAGAAATGCCACATCAAAATGGTGTGGTGGAACATTTGGAAAAACAAAACCATTTTGGAAAAGGTCAAAAACATGGCAATGGAAACTAATTGTCCAAACTATTTGTGGACAAAAGTTGTTAATACAACCACATGCTTGACAAACAAGAGCCCCACTAATTCATATCGATGGAACATGTGTAACAAGAAATCTTGTCCTTTTGAACTCCTTCTCCATGAAATTAGATGTCCAATTTTATCACAATTTGACCAATCTTGGGGTTCCATTCACAAATAATAAAATTTTGCAAAGGTTGTTAAAAACAAATGAATGGTGTTGTAGTGTTCACTATGTTGTTCACTAGCATGGAAATTACAATCCCAATTTATATTTTTTAGTAATTAAAAAATTAACAAAAAGTCTCATTCCTAAACCACAAAAATGTTCTCATGACTTTTTTCACATCTTATCCATTATCAATGTTATTACATGTGTGCCCATTCATGCATAACAAATTGTTCTTCTTACCAAACCACAAAAATGTTATAGTGGTAAAATATTATAAAAACCCAAAATTGGTTTGAAAGTTGAACAATGGCAACAGGATACCATTGTGACTTCATTCTTAGTCCTTTATTCCTTGTGCAAGATTACGAGTTTGGGGAAATGACTTTTGGGAAAATTTGGAGTTAAAGTTTGAATTTGTTTAAACCTTGGTTTAATTGTAGTAGACCATTGCCCTCTCTAGTAACCCCTTGCATCTAGATTCCTCAACCGTTGCCATTTTGTTTTCATGTTTTCAATTATGATTTTCATATCATAATTTGTCGATTGCAATACAATGCAATTTCATGATTAGTGTTCAATGCTTTGTGGGCCATGGTTATAGGTTTGATTTTTGAGGTACATGGGTCATGAGCACTTGATAATGTTAGATTTTAAAACAAGATGTTGAACATATGTGTGGCATGCTTTCAAACTTCGTGTTCAAATGTTAGATGTTTGTAGTCGCAAATCATGGTACTTGCAATAGTTAGCTTCAAGTGTCAAGTCATGATGTGCAATATGCAATGTGCATGTTTAATCTTCCAAGAGGGGTGGTTATGTGATGCATGTCACTAGTTCTTGGAACATTTTAATTATTAAATAGTTTTTACATCATTTGCAAGATTAAAATGCAAGTGTGAACACTAAAGAATGAACATACAAAACATTCAACTTCTAAGCAAAATGATCTCTAATCTAAATAAACTATTATCATTTATACATCTTTGACATTTCATTATGAATTTTTTTGTAAACTCATTGTCTTTCATCACATGGTGCTTTTGAACTTTTCTTTTATGTCTCGGGTTATAACATTGCAAGCTTCTCCACACCTTCCTTTTTTTTATCATCAACATTATTGAAGCTTTATAATTTTAATGCACACGAAACTCTAAACAATGAACCTATGTCAAGTATAATATGTCATGACTTTAATTTGGGTGCATCACCAACTCCCAAGAAAGACAACAAAATGTCCTTCCTAAAATGAAAGAATTTAGATGTTGTGACCTTAACCATGGGTCAAGATTAATGCATGACATAGGGTACAAGTCAAAAATGTGTCTTGGGATTCAAGCACATTTAAAAGTGCACTTATGGAAATTATGAGGCTTCAAACATTTGAAGCATAATGTTTTCTAATTTCAAGAGTCCATTTTGGGACTCTTGAATAATTTGACCATTTTGAGGTAATCCCTAAATATGCCAATCATAAAGTATACAATATACTATAAAAATGAAAGTGGTGATTCCTCCCAAGTCCAAGCCGTATGATTTCTAGTATGAACATGTGATAAATTTATGATCCAATTTGGTTCCAAATGCAATCAACACCTTTCTTTTTTTGTTTGTGCATTTTCACATGTTCATGGATTCAAACTTGTGAGTTTCTTTTAATCCCATCATCAAATTCCCACATGCCCCTCTTGTCCCATTTTGTGTGGAGTTAGGGAGCCTATCCATAGATTTCAAGTTTTCATAATAAATTACATTGAAAAGTATGTTTCAATACCTTATGGCAAGCTTCTGGGGGTATGCCACAATAACTATTGGGTTTTCAAAGATAATTAAGTAGCCAAGTTGAACCTTGGGAAAAACTTGTTACATGGAGGAGGATTGTCCAATTTTTTAATGGTGAAAATAGGTGTAGACATTGTTCATAAATTGAGGGTAAGGAAATTTTTTTGTCACTTAAGTTGAATACTTTACAAAAATATTTTGATAGAATAACAATTGTTGTTAGCTTTCAGCTCACTATTGGGATTGATTTCTAACAAGGATTTGGTGCACAATAGAAATGAAAGTATTTAAATTGGCAAATCCACTTAATTTTTCATGTGAGTCTTGTTCAATTTAATATTCATTTTGCATAAACTAGTTCAATTTGCATCTATCTTTCACCTTTGATAAAATATGAAGCACTGAAAGAGTTGTTATGCATTTTGAAAGTCAATAACAACCTGATAAATAATGGAAAATTTGTAGTGGACAGGGAATGGCTAAGCCAATGCAAAAGATTGTTCTAAAGGTAGCATTCAATTTGATGTGTTATGGACTAATTTCATTTTAGTTAAAGTGAATTCAATTTTACCACCAATGATGACCAATAATGGATATATGTGTATGCTTATGTCATGAAAATTGTCATTGCATACTAATCTTACTAACTTTTTAATTTGTGGAGGTAGGTGTAAATATAAATAAATATAATAATTTATGATTATCATGAAAAAACATGTATAAATATCCAAGGTATGTATTTGATTCATATATTGGCTCAAAGTGTGTGTGCTTTGTTGTGATGAAATTTGGTGTTCCAACAATATTGTATAGGGGCAATTTCACAATTGAAACCTAGTTATGTTCCTTTCTTGATCAATGTGCATTACATGACACAATGAATTAATGTGGAAATGGTGGTATTGTTTGATATCTCTTTGGTTTTTTTGATTGAATGTTGTAGTCCCATTATGCATTCTTTGCTCATAGCCCTAAAAAGTTCCTAGAATTTTGCCAAACCTATAAAGACTTTTAAAACTAAAGCTCTAAAGTTATTGAGGAACATTGAACTTCATTGGATCTTCATGTTAAGTCCTTTGAAATATGTCATGGATGAATACAAGTCTTAAAAATTCAAGACGAATTTAAACCAATTTAATAACAAATATGTTCATGATAAACGGGAATTGTTATGTGATTTTGAATTCATATTGGGTCTTCCATGTATCTTGCCCCTATTGGAGGTGGTTTATAGCTTAATAAGCATGTTTGGTGTTCATACATCTCTATTGTGCAGTAATTTGTGAATGCAATTACACTTGTTAATGCTAAATTGTTTCCTAATTGTTCTAGCTTTATGTTAAATCATTTTTTTATGATAATTGATTTAATGATTTCAAAAGTTAGATTGAATATCCCAATGAAATGATTCCTTTAGTTTGGTGTTCTAATCTTGTTCACTTAGAGGACTTCCTTGCTTTTCACATTCTAAATTAAACAGATGTTATCCATGCATGTAACCCATTATATGTGTCACAAAACTTTAGTCACCATGCTATTAGAAGCCTTGTGCTTATTCAACAAGTGAAAGTTACATGTATTAAAATAACTCAAACATTAATTCTAGAATGGAAAATTAGTGGTACATTCAAACTAAAAGAACTTAATAAACATGTAACTATTATTTAGGTTTACATATTAAATTCTAGGTTTCATAAATGCTTGATTTATTTACACAAAAATATTTCTAATAGACCAATGTAACACTTGGATACGTTTGTAAGTAATTTAATGAATATAAAATGTTCACAATATTTTTTTACACATTATAATCAATGGATTGAAACATTGTTTCAATACTATTGAAGCATATTTAAACAATGTTTAGCCAATCTTGAATCACGTCAATTTATAAGGACTATTTTAGGATTTACATGTTAGGACTTTCAAGGTACCATGTTAGTTCATTTTATCTTGAATGCACCCAAAGGCAATCTCCTAAACGTGAATTCATGAATGTTCTTGACATGATGTACCCATAGTATGGGATACATTTCACACAATTCATTCCTTATGTGTTTTGGTGTTATCAAGGCTACTTTTTGTATTGTTACTAGGACCCTAGAATCTTATAGATTCACATTTGCTTGATATTCTAACATCATTTTTCAAATTGACAATGGCCCATAATGTGGAAGGTGTAATAGTTGAATATTCATAATTGAATCCAATCTTTAAATTGTGGATGAAAATTAATTCTTCCTCCATTTTGAGTCATAAATTGAGTAATTACATGAAGTTGAACAAGGTTGCAGATGTTAGGGTAAGTTGAGGACGAAAGAGCTTTCAATAATCTTTCATTCATGGATACCAAATTGTGGAATTCATCAACTACACACCTTGATTTGTGTGTTAAGACATTTAGTCAAAATTATTTTTCCTTGTCCAATTTCCTATATTATGATACAATACTAATGTGAGAAAAGGTCACAATGATTTATTTTGTAGATTGTTAGTGGCAACTTTCTTGTTATGAAACAAAGGCTCAGTTTTGGGCATGTCTATTTTGTTTAAAGCTAATTTGACAATCTAATTTGAAGTTGGGTGTTGTGGTGGGGGTGTTTGAATGTCCAGTGGGTGTTATTATAACTCCATGGGCGTAGGACTCCCTTGTTGTGGTTGGGGTTCAATTCCCTCGGCCTAGAATGATCGGTGTGATACTTGAACTTAGTTTTACTTTGCTTAATATTTTGTGAGACCTTGAAGCTTGCAAAGATGTTGTTTACTTTTGTTATATAGTTATTATGTTGAGCATGCAACAATAAGTTGAATCATATCAAATTTGACATGTAAAATTGCTATATTGTAATAACTACTAAATTCAAAGTTGAGCTATTGCCAATAATTCTAAATACAATGTCAAAATCATAAATACAAGATAATTGTGAGCAAAAAATTAGACAAATAACTTTCATTGAGAAAAAAACATTTGATCAAATCCAATGATAAAAAGATGAATGTTGCATCACATTTTCTCATTAAAAAAACTAGCCTATTGCAAAGTATGCTCCACCATGCAGTGGATGACAGCCATTTGGGCACCAATTGTTTTCTGGGAAAGAAAAACCTTGATGTGAACCCAAATTGGAACCAGCACGTGAGAAAAGAAGAAGAAGAAGAAGAAGAAGACGACGACGACGACGACGACGACGAAGAAAAATTTGAGCTTCTCAACAAAGGAGGCTAGGCTTGGTGGGACATGACAATTTAATAGTTGTGTGAATAATCAGAGCAAATTTAAGGACATTCCAAGTTTCATCCACAAGACGACAAGGCACCTGCCCATTTCACCCGGTTCATCATCCGAATTAAAATAACTTACTTACGCAGTTGCTTGACAATCCTTCAAAAGACCTCTCTGCTTGCTTCCTTTTCTATGTACTTGTTCAAAGAAGAATCCACAGAATGCAGGACATTCTAGTCACTGAAGCTTGCAATAAACTATTAAAAGTTGGTACTATGGAAAGCATCAATCAAGCCCACTATTCGTATTCCATCAGGTGGTAACAGGTTTTATCAGGGGCCTGTTCTGGACAGCAATGGTGATCCCCACCATTGACTAAGGTCGCGGTGAATTGGCAGAAGCAAAAGTGAAACCAGCAGATGACTTACCACAAGTCCCACCAATGGAAAAACCCAAATAAGGAGGTGAATAAGGCACCCAGGCCAATTACTAGTATGGAAGAGAGTAGGCTCAAGCACCACAATCTCACAACATTAGTTGCAAAGTTTTGGGCCCTCTCTGAATTGCGTGGTCCACTGGTTCTGCCCTTCAAGTACAGACATTGTGATGCACCCAGACAAAGAGTCGAAGTTAAAGTTTTGTATCCCAACTTAAGTGATCCAGCACCCACCAGTGCACCATCCAAAGAATCCCGTTTTGGGATTTTTTTCTCTCTTTTTTTGTTTCTTTTTATCTTGTGTCTTTATTTGAGGTCTTTGTGGTCTTTTTATTCTTCTTTTGGGTTTTTTTTTTCCTTTCTTTCTTTTGTTTTTGTTTGTGTGGAGTAGTGGAGGAGAAGGACAGGAGCCAAAAAAAACAATGGGGGAGGAGAGGGACAAAGAGGAAGCGTAACAATAGGAGGAACAACTAGAAGAGGTGAATCTCTTGTAGTCTAGCACTTGCAAACCAATAATGGTAGGCGACGTTTGTTGCCATCGCCATGAGCTCTCGATTGTAGTAAAGGTTTGCTGCCTTCATCAAGATTTTCTTATTTCTGTTTTTAAATGTTTTTTCTTTTATTTATTTCTCTTATTTCTTTTTTTCTTTCAGTTTTTTTTTCCTGTTTATTTGCTGGTTTTTTTAATACCTTTTTTCTGGCATTTCAATTTTTTTTCTTTCTTTCTCTTTTTTTCTTTTTTTAATATTTTAATATCAGTAATTTTAAATTTCTGGTTTAATATTTTTTAATTTATTTGTTGTAACTTTTAAAAAATTTATTTCTATCTTGCTCATTTTTGTAGATTAATTTAGCCTCCATGAATATAGCCCATTGACATTGGAAATGAATGTATGTAAAGATATCTACTTATAAAAAATTTGAATTTTATTTGTACAAAAACAAGGTTATTAAGATCCATATATAATGTACATGCATCTTGCATTGAACAAAAAATTGATTGGATCTATTGTTAATACATGAGGATATTGCAATTATAGTCTAAACATTTGTGAAAGTTGAATTAAATCCTAAAGGCATGATTTTGTGCAATACCTTCATTGTAAAAACAATCCCTTATTTCATATTAAAAATTTAAAGATAGTTTATATATGCATGTTGAAGGTATTGCATTTACACTTTTGCTACGCAATACCTTCAAGACAAGACAAAACATATTCATTCCATCAATCGTATTTTTAAACGTAATATACCTATAACAATATTGCATAGGCTTTGATCATTTTTTAGTACATGCATACCCTAAACCCTAAATTTAACCTCAATACACCCAAGATGGTAATGTATAACCCCAATAGGCATAGGGTAAACCAAATAAGGGTATTGCATATAAGGTCAACAAAGTTATTTCTAATATGTGTTTAAGGTATTACATTGTTGAAATAGATAAAATGAAATAATTTCAATTGGCCTAAAGGTATTGTGAAACACCAAAATGATCCAAAGGATATGCATTACTTTAATGAGGGTAATGTAAATTGGTTGGATATGATATTTGTATTTTGTCCTTGGGGTATTGCATCGCCTTAATGAAATTAATGCATGTGTGAATTGGTTGGATATGATATTGTCAATGTGTCCATAGGGTATTGCATTGCTCAATTAGATGATATGAAATATAACCTAGGCATGAAGGTATTGCATAAGACCAAAATAATCCAATAATTGCATTTTTGAATCAAATGAGATGAAATATATTATATTGGGCATGAGTATTGCATGACAACAAAATAATTCATTGCATTTGCATTACTTTGATGAAGGTCATGCATGTTTGAATTGGGTTGTATATTATATTGTTAATGTGTTCATAAGGTATTGCATGGATGAAATAAATGAAATAAAATAGTTACAATTGGACCTACTTGTTTATTACAAAACAATAAAATGATCCAATGCATTTGCATTACCTTGATGAGGGTAATACATATGGGCATTAAGAGGGATATGCTATTTTCAATGTGTCCTTGGGGTATTGCATTATTCAATTAGATGAAATGAAAGTAGTTTAATAAGATTGAAGGTATTGCATTACAGTAAATTTGTTGTGCTCATGCATTAGTTTGATGAGGGTATTGAAAAAAGAAATAAGGTGCAATATGATATTTTTCCTTCGCCCTAGCGATATTGCATTTCAAAAAAATCATCTAGTAGGTGTGAATTACCCTTATGAAGGCAATGTGATTATTAATTAATTTTGCAAGTTGTGTTAAGGGTATGACATGAGTTCAAAATCTAATAATTGTGAGGAAGTTTAATAAGGGTATTGCAAGAGTGGTTACATCAAAGGATTGACATGGTTCAAGTAAAGATATCAAGTTCATTTGGAATATTTTCATATGTGATTTAATTGTTGAGGTTATAAGGCTATAAAAAAAAAATCTACTTTAGTTGCAATACCTTCAGTTGGGTCATTGCAACATTGTTTTTCATATTCATAAAGTTACATGGTCTAGTAGGGAGGTAGGTAGGAAGGAGAACGAAGCAACCTACCTAGTATATTGCAATACCTTCATCAACCTACATTGTCATCATTGCCTTGGTGGAGATTTAGTGCGTAGGTACATAGGTTGATGGGAAGATAAGTAGATGGGTGGGTGGGTGGGTGAGGGAGGGAGGAGGCCGGGGTACATAGGCAGTGGTCTAAAGGTAGGTAGATAGGTAGGTGAGACCTGGGCAGGTGCGGGGGGTGAGGGGAAAAAAAAAGTTCCCCAAAACAAAAAACCAACCTGGGCTGAGGAAAGGAAAGGAAAAAAGGTTAACTCGAGTTCACCACCTTGGTTAGCCCAGGGACAGGGAAGGACGAAAAGGTGCACCCATGAGTGCACCATCCATCCACATTGGTGCACCATGGGTGCTGGTTCACTCTGGCCTGGTATCCATCCCTACATTCTAGCTAGGGTCATGTGGAGTTCACTATAGAAACATTTGTGGCATAAATGAAGGATCCACTTGAGCTTCACCATGCCAACCGCCATGTGTTTCCAAGTTTTTTATTATGGTGAATATTTATCATCATTATGGACGTCATTGAAAGTGTAAAGTCGTTATGTGACTAGCCACTTGTTTTTCCTTTCATACCAAAGCTATCTAGTGTAGAACTTGAAGGTAGGATTCCCAAGTGAACTTCGCCCAACTGAGAGGAGAGAGAAGACCAAATATAGGTACCCATTCATACATATTTAGTCCACATTCATAAATGAGAGCCTCTTCACCATAATGCTACTTCCGGCTGCTCACATCATTGATAGGTACAATTGTTTCCATTTTTTCATTTGTTCCCAACATGTTCCTTTCAAGTTCCCAATGGGTTCCTATCAGGTTTCCAATGTGTTCCCCAAGGGTGTTCCCAATAGCACCTTGCTTTAAATCCCATATATTTTGCCCAAAGTCCTGCCCTTCTCACCTATATAGGTGGGCCAAAGGGGGAGGGAGGCACTCCATCCTTCCATAGAATCTTTTGTTTCGGAGAGCGTCCATAGTTTTGACTTTCTTTTTGCGATGGGCCAATCAAATTGGCTCGTTGAAAAAAAAAAAAAAAGGTTGAACTTGTGAGGCATCCTTAACTGATTATTAATGAGAAACAGAATAAATAAGTATCCCCCACTTTATTCTTCCTCTTCCTCCTCACACAGAAAATGTGAGGAAGAGGAAAAAGGAACAAAAGAACAATATTTCCCAATGACTATTTGAAAGACCACCCGCCTGACCCATTTTGACCTTATGCAAAGGTTGGTGAAATTCGCCTCTTTGTCCATTTATGACACCAAGTTTTGATACCCTTTCTAGGGTCCTCATGTTGGGAATTTCAGAATTGTTTTTGAGATTGATAGCATTGGGTTTACGACTTTATGACTCTCCATGTTGCACAATCCTAAACTTAATTGGTCATAAAGCAACTGCAAAAGAAATTTCCTAAGTGTATTTGGACAGTACCTTATCTCTGAGAATATCGCTCCTGTAAAAGATAATGGATCTTACACCTACTCCTTAAGAGTTGAGGGATCTTATGCCTATTTTTTGGGTCTTCTCTTCTCTTAGCTTCACCTAAGTTATAGGTTAGAATTGGGTAGTAGAACATCTTGTGCTTTATGTTTGTAAATTCAAGCAGAAACATCCCTTGCATTTTCCTACCCAACTATTTAATTTTATCCACAAAGAATTTCCACAACAACAACCCACCTTTAACTACACAACTACCCCCAATAATTGCACAAAAGCTAGTGTGAGCTTGGCAACAACATAGGTGACACCATTAGCTCCAGTGGTGCCCCTTTGCAGTAGTATTTACTCGTCACAACATTCAAGATTGGGCCTTAATTATTCTCATCTCCTCACCTGTTCTAGTGAAAAACTGAAAAACATCAACTGAGAGTAAACCATCCGGGCCAATCAGTATCATTGGCCAATCAAAAGCAGTCATTCCCATTTAGTGCAACTCTTGCAATTGTCAACACCCTAGGCAGACCTATTGTCAAAATGGGAATTTCACACAATTTGCATGCAACATGGAGCATGCTAGTTCCTCACTTCATTTTTGGTGTAGTTGAAGTGAGGAACATGCTCCTCACTTCATCTTAATTTTTCCGTCCATGAAGGGCAAGCTTAACCAAGAATGAAAAGCCTGCTCCTGCATGCCAGGTGTTTGGGTTTGCCCTCCTTGTCAATTTTTTCCCCCCTGTGATATATGGCACCAGCCTTAGGACATCTCGAGAGGTGCTCGATATGTGAGCCCCCCAAAAATATTTTTCTTGTCCAAGTTTAGTTACTCATTCTTTTGCAACCCCACCCATCAAACTGAAACTGGGACAGCAAATAGGTGGGGTGACTACTAATAGCAAACCACTTGGACAAATCATTATGATGCCAATCAGAAACAGTGAGCAACAGTTAGATCATATTTGTTACACTCTTTTCTGCAGGTGCACAGGATGCTGCTCATTTCACCAGCCACAACAACGTGCGCAATTATTCAGAGCCAAAACCATTTTCCTAAGCCAAACCCACATCAGTTGGATTTTCTTCATCCAATTTTACTGTGCAGGATCACATACCGAGCACTGCGGGAGATGCTCTTAGTCTGCTAAAGCAAGTAGTAGCCTCAGGCTTTGCCAACCACATATGCTTTGAGAGTGAACTCTCACCCCAAGAAGGAAGCTATTAAACAATGATAAGGTGCTTGTTTGCCTCATAAATACAGGAAATACGTTAGATCTTCCCTTTGTTTTCTGTTGCAGACAAAATCAAAATATGTGGCCACAGCAAAGCTGCAGACAAAACAAAGATGTGGCACAACATCATGACTTTACCTGGACTACAAAATTTCAAAAACTTGAGTGAGTTGGTGAGAGAGAGAGAGAGAGAAAAAGAACAAAGAACCAAAGAACCACATACACATATGACACATGTTGTAAGACCCAAAAGATACAAAAAACCAAAATTCCCCAAATTTGAAACAAGTTTGAAATTTGTGGCATAGCAGCTTCTTCATGACACAACCACAAAATTCAAAACTAAAATGGCAGGTGCCAGGAAGAGGGGACTAGTGGACCCCTTTCAACACCCCCCCCCCCCCCCCCCCCCCCCCCCCCCCCCCCCCCATTTTACTCACCCACACCCACCAACACAAAAAAAAAAAAGAAAAAGAAAAAAAAACATTTAATATAC
>Ga0116227_10010191_pt1 | contig 16564 bp, 14 predicted proteins | sample S1TSphgellanicum_FD_89693 | JGI IMG/M metagenome (GOLD analysis project Ga0116227, IMG submission 89693) | Host-associated microbial communities from peat moss isolated from Minnesota, USA - S1T2_Fb - Sphagnum magellanicum MG | ecosystem: Host-associated > Plants > Peat moss > Unclassified...
CTGGAACGGCCATATAGCAGGCAGCCTGCAACGATTGATGAAAGAAGGCGCCGGCGAACCAGCATAATACGCGCTCCACAGATACATCAACAACCAGCGATGTAAGGATATACTTTTAACATCGCCGGTTGTTTATATTTGTGCCAAAGCCATTGCACTTTTGGACAGCACCATAAAATTCCAGATACAATACAAAGACCCGCAAAAGCACACGGTCCTGCTGTTCATAGCTATCTGGCTGCTTACTTTCGTGCTGTACCTGCCTGCCGCAAAGGCCGGCTTCGTCAGCGACTTTACCGGCTGGCTCGACCAGGTGAAGAACTATAGCTTTTACGAGTACATCAACCGCACCCACTTCCATTCCAAAAGCCTGTACCAGCTCACCCAGTTCACCACTTACATTTTTTACAAGTGGTTCGGCATCAACCCATGGCCGTGGCACCTGTTGTTCATCACACTGCACAGTTTTAATTTGTGCCTGCTCTACCGCTTGTTCCGCATCCTTTTTACAGATGCCGGACTCGTGAATGGCAAGGGCATAGCCATCATCGGCATACTGCTGTTCTGCACCTGTCCACACATATCAGAGGTCATAGTGTGGGAGCCCTCGTTCCACTTTCTTACCGGGCTCACCTTTATACTCATAGCACTGCGCTGCACCCAGCAATACCTGCATACCTCAAAACCCAAATATGCATGGATATCAGGCATTGTGTTCCTATGGGCCACTCATACGCTGGAGATATTTTACATCACGCCCTGGCTGGTACTTGCGCTCATCGGCTACTATGCCTTTGCCCTGAACTGGGATAAGCAGGTATACCGCAAGACCTTGCTATCGTGCTTCGTACCGCTCCTTGTCATCTTCGGCTTGTACTTTGTAGAGTTTCACTACGTGTATGGCAGCGACGTGGCACATATAGGCACTGCCGCAGTCAGGCAGTCTTATGTCTCCATGCTCAGTAAGCCGGCTAAGTACATCTTTAACATTCTGCTCGATGGCCGCTTCTTCCCTGCCACTACAAAACAGTATGTATATGCCCTCCTCAATTCAAGAGCAGGTATCCTTACATTCTTTTTAGTTATAGCAGCCGTTGGGGCCTTGTTGCTGTTCCGCTTTCGCAAGCTCGATGAAAAGGGCAAGGCTATAATGCTGGTATTGGTATGGCTGGGGACAGTGCTGGCAATAATGCTGCCACTGTGGTTCCAACAAGACTTTCTGGTCACTACAGACAGGTACACTTATTTCTCTGCGCCGCTGATGTACATGTTGCTGTCGCTGCTGCTGTATTATGTGTACCCACTGGTCCGGTACATTACCCAGTCTGCTTATTTGCTTATCAACATCGGCCTCACCCTGCAAGTAAACAATTACTGGAAGCAAACCGACCGCTACATCAACCACCTCCTCGATACCATACCCAACGACAGTACCCGCATAACATTACTCCTCAACCTCCCTGAGAATCTACGCGGCGTATACATGATAAGTGCCACCCCCGAGGGCGAGTACAAACTGATGCACAACCTGCTGCGCCCCAACAAGCCACTTACAGGCCAGGTATACGATGTACTATCTTACAACCTCAATAATATCACCGATGGTGTGCATGTGCAATGGCAGAACGACAGTACCCTCTGCGTGATACAAGACCAATGCGTGGGCGACTTCTGGTGGTACAACAGTTTTGGCGCTGTCAACTACAGCAACCAGGATTACAGCGTCATTATACCCGATGCACAGCACTACATGGTGCAACTAAAAAAGCCGCGCAACAACTATATGCTGCTGTACCAGGTGAATGGTGTGTGGAAGGAGTTAAAGTAGGCTACTTAGTTCGTCTCTATCCCGATCTCAGAATTTCCGACTTTTTCCGGTACCGGAAATTTTTGTTGTCGGCTGTGATGCATTGTAGGCAATGGTTTTGAATGAAATTTCCGGGTTGTCCGGTAAAAATAAAATGTGTTGATGGTGGTGAAATTTTCATGGTAGGTGGTTTTAGGTTTTTGTTTTCGCCGTTGGCCGGTCGCCTGACCGCCAACCCTCGTGATGGGCACTCGCTATTTCAGAATGTCCACTTTTGCCCGATAGCGGGCATTTCCATTTCGCGCTGTGATGCTTTACTGGCAATGCTTTTGGATGAAATGCCCGATTTGCCCGGTAAAAATAAATTTGTCATAGTGGTCGGTTTAAAGGTAGCTGCCAGGCGTTGTTAATAGAATTGACAAGGTGCCTATTGCCATTATAGGCAAGATACAACCTTGGTTAATACACCAGCAGACTTCATATCCACAAACTAAGTACGTAAATTAGCTGAAAGCATTTCTGAATAAGTGATCGATGGAGTTGGAGGTGTGTGGATATGTTTTTTCTTACTAATGCTAGGTCTGTCGACAAACAAAAAACATGAAAAGTTTCTTCATCAAACCTTCCTTGATCTACCTCTTTTGGATGCTCCTATATGTAGGCTTCTGTTTTATAGCTATCCCAATTCTTACTCGGAATAAAGGTGGTGGTGCAGATCTTAATCTATTCGCGCTTTCAATAGTTTATTTTGTACGTGGATTGCTATTTATTTCAATAGTTACATTTATATTTTATCGAGAATGGACTAAAGAGTATTGGTTCGTAAATCTATTGGTTTTTTTAGGCTCAGCTATCTTTTTAATATTTGGATAAAAATTTCTTTAGTGAGACTTTTAACAAAGTCAGAAAATAAAAACTTCGGCCAACGGGAACAAAAAAACCATATTAAATTGATAACCATCAATGGGGTCGCTGATCCATCAAAATTTGAAAACTATGTTTCGTCATCGTTAGTTGACATAGCGTATGTTGAAGATGTTGTCAAAGATACTGTGGTTGTTTTAATTGAACCTGGTATTGATCTGAATAACGTGGAAGACAGGAAATGGATAGCTGAATTAATTACCAAAGGTTTACGCGAATGCGGCGAGATGTCAGCAAACATAATTTGGTAGTAACCCCCGCTCGACTCGATTTCTAAATCTAATCATGGTGTTAAGCGATCTCCAGATCACCATCATAATTGTTGTTCTCACCATCCCAATCCTACCCCTTCCCCACCACATCCAAATTAATAGGCGTGCTCATGTTATTGAATGTTTTCCAAACACCCTGGCTGCCATACTTGTAGTAGTGTACTTTACCGGAGAGTGGCATTTTGATGGGCAGTGTCAGCGCACTTCCCTTTACCGAATGCTTTACCCATTGCAGCGAAACCACCACATCTTGATTAAAGGATAAGTTGTACGGTTTCAGGTCTAGTGCCACCCAGCCCTTTTGCTTGTTGTAGATGGGCAGGAGTATGTTGCTGGTCAGCAGGTTCTTTTCGGGCATGCCATCCTTTATGCTGTACACATTTACCCTGAATATGGTGGTGTCATAATCGTTGTTGTTGATGTAGACGTTCAGTTGGTTCACCGCATACTGCTTATCACTCAGCTTAAAGGTCTCACCGATCTCGGAACCCAGATTCTCGCCGGGTTGACCTTTAATTGCGAACGTGTTAGACAAGACCCCTTTAATATGTGTACTGCCTATTTTCTCTGCTACACCCTTGGTGGCGGTTACGGTCACATTCCTGAGCTCTGTGCTTGCCGGTGCCAGCTTTATCTGCAGGTCGTCTATTTTATACTTTATCATGGTAAGTGGAAACTTCACATCCTTGAAGCCCACGTAGCTGAACATCAACGTATCCTTAGCATGTGCCGGAGAGATGGTGATATCGAAATTGCCATTATCATCGCTTACCGTGCCCTCTGTAGTATTAGGTACGCCAATAGAAACAAAGGCTAGTTTCTCACTTGCAGTAGTGGTCACATGGCCTTTCACCGTTACCTGTGCCGACGCAGTAATACCCGCGCAGCACAGCACTAATAAAGCATAATATTTTATCATCGAGAATAAGGTTTGTATATCAAATATAAAGATCGTTCTTGAGTTCTGTACCAAAAGAACAAGCGCCTGTCACCAGCCACAGCCAATAACAAGCGCTCTTATATAAAGCATTATTAAAAGATCCTAATCAGGTACTACCAGCCTGAAACCATTGCCGTGTATGTTCACGATCTCTACACTGGTATCTTCTTTCAGGTACTTGCGCAGCTTAGCTATGTACACATCCATGCTACGACCGTTGAAGTAAGTATCGCTGCCCCATATGCGTTTCAGCGCAGCTTCGCGTGGCAGCAGGTCGTTCTTATATTCACAAAGCATCAGCAGCAGTTCATTCTCCTTAGGCGATAAGGTCTGGTTGTTACCGGCGTGTTGCAGTGTGCGCAGCTTACTGTTGTAGCTATATATACCAATGGTAAACTCTACCTGGCCGTGGTTCTTCTCCTGCAGTTCCTGGTTGCGCTTCAGCACAGCCTTTATTTTGTGCAGCAGCACCTCGCTATCAAATGGTTTGGTGATGTAGTCATCAGCGCCCAGTTTGTAGCCGTTCAGTATATCATCCTTCATGCTCTTGGCACTCAAAAAGAACAAAGGCACATCAGGATCTACATTGCGTATCTCTTCTGCCAGGGTAAATCCGTCCATGTTGGGCATCATCACATCCAGCAGGCATATATCAAATTTTTCGCGGCGGAAGGCGGCAAGGCCCAGTATACCATCGCGTGCCAGTTCTACAATAAAGTCATTCAGCTCAAGGTAATTTTTCAATACCTGGCCAAAATTGGTATCGTCTTCAACCAGCAGTATTTTATTCTTTTCTTTGTCCATGTCTGTATTTGTAATATCAAATGTAATTCTGTTATCCCGGCTTTTGCCTCAAATATTTGTTAAAAGAATGTGGGGCAGTTGTAAGACTTCTTGGCCCTGGAGAATCCGCCATACACACCTTGATAGATAATGGAGAACTCCATAGCGCCATTGCTGGCGTTATATGGGGCCAGTTTAGAGATGGTAGCATCGTACGATACCATCATTTGCATACCTGCCCACTGGAAGCCGGCTGCCCCTATCACAGCATCGCCCAGGCGGTTGTAAGCGCCAAGTATCAGTTGGGTACTCAGTGCATCGTGCCCCGATAAATAGATGCGGAACAGCGAACCATACGTGAACTCATAAGCACCCTTTTGTGTGGCAAAGTAGGCCGATGGGTTTATGATGAAGCCGGGGCTCGCTTTAAAAACACCTTCCAGATCGGCCTCCGGCCTCATGCCCAGTTGGTTCTGGTTGCCATAAAAACTTTCTACAGGCTGGTTGATGTTGGCCACACTGGCGCCCAGTTTTATATATACTTCTTCGTTGGGAAAGTAGGCGTAGTTGATGCCTGCACCCACATCTGCATAACTGGTCTTGATGATGCCATTCTTTTCGGAATTGGAGAGGGTGTTGTTAAAGCTGAATCCATCCCACTGGCTGTCAAACGTCAGCTTGTCATAGTTCACACTGCGTTGCGCATAACCACCTTGCAGTCCTACCGATAGCAGGCTGGTCTGGCTCACGGCCAGGTGGTAAGCTGCAGTTAACTGAAAATGGGTAAGCGCCAGGTTGCCATTGCCAGCCTTGTCGCTGAACAGCGCCCCACCTATACCCAGCCAGCTATGTGCATTACCATCATCGCCCTTGTTGTTAGGTATCTTAAAGTCTGCGAATGCTGAGAACGTATTGTATGGTACCGGTACCGACGACCACTGGTTGCGGAAGTTGGCACCCAGGCGATAATCGTATTCTGGCATCATGGCCGTATTGGCCGGGTTCACCAGCATAGGCGCATTGTAGTATTGCGAAAAATGTATGCTTTGCGCCTGCGCCGCCGCACCACACAAGGCCATACATATACCGGCCCACAATTTTTTATATAGCGGTTTGTTCTTCATGTTGCTAGCGTAATAATGTTACATTCCCTTTCTTCTGCAATGTGGTCCCGTCTATGAATGTCACCCTCAATACATATGCGTACGAATCCATTTCCTGCGGCTTACCGTTGTAGGTGCCATCCCATCCCTTGGCCTGGTCTGTGGTCTCGAACACCATTTGTCCCCAGCGGTTAAATACCATAAGGTCCATTGTCTGTATGGCCGCACCCCTTACATATAGTACCTCATTGGCCCCATCTCCGTTGGGCGAGAAGCCGGTCGGCAGGTCGGCCAGCGGCTGTATATCGGCCGATACCAGCTTGCATAGTTTCGACGGACAGCTCAATGTGTTATACGCTGTAAGGCAAGTGCTGTAGTCGCCCGTCCGTTTGAACATGTGTGTAGGGTTCACGTCGGTACTGCTGGTATTGTCTCCAAAGTCCCAGTTGTAGCGCACTGCACCTGTCGACAGGTTGGTGTACGATACGGGGGTATTGGTAACAGGTATCACCGGTGTAAAGGAAAAATCGGCTACCGGCCCTGCGGTCACATAAATGCTTCTCTTAAAGGTGTCTGCACCATTGCATGCTGCACTGTTGAGCACAACTTGTATTATGGTATAGCTACCCGTATCGGGGAACTGGTAATTGGTAGATGTGGCACTGCCCGATGTGGACTGCCCGTTGCTGAAATAATATGTGTATATGGCACCGTTGGTAGCCGTGTTGGTAAATGTGGCCTGGGTGCCTATACACACAGTGTCGTTAGATGTAAAGCCCGCACTTACCCGCAGCCCGTTGAACTTGATGATCTTGGCCAGTGTATCTTTCGCGTTGCAGGTCGTAGAGTCGCTAAGCGTCAGCAGCACGGTATAGTTACCTGCTGCAGCATAGGTATGTGCAGGCGGTGTATAGCCGGTATAACTGCTGCCATCGCCAAAGAACCAGGTGTATACTGTAAAAGCCGTACCCACAGTGGAGTCTGTGAATATGGCCACATATGGTGAGCAGCTGTTGGGCTGCACCTCACCAAATTTCGGTGTTATTTGGTTGGTGCCTACTACTATGGTCAGGTAGGCAGTGTCTTGCTTATTGCAGGAGTTCACGTTGGTCGATATCAACCGAACTGTGTAACTACCCGCAGCATTGAACGTATGCGATGGGGCATTCGTGGTGTTCACCGGCGATCCGTCGCCAAAGCTCCACTGGTAGGTGATACCATTGGTAGAATTGTTCTGGAACTGCACAGCAAAGGGCACACAGCCCTTGGTGCTTGGTAATGCCGCCGCCGCTGCTGCCACCGGCGCAGAGAAAGTAAGCGTTTGTGTTGCAGTGCCGGTTGAAGTACACTGGCTGGTATCGGTCATGGTCAGCGTTATGGTATAGGTGCCGGCTGGCGAGTAGGTATGGTTGGGTGGGTTGGAGCCTGTAAAGTTGGTGCCATCGCCGTAGTCCCACGTATAGGTAGCTGTTGCAGTACCGTGCTGGCTGGTATTGTTGATGTGTATGACATACGGCCCGCAGCTATCTATCTTGGTTATGGTAAATGCCGGCAGCACGCTGCCCGTATCTACGGTTATGGATACATATGCTGTATCTACCAGTTTGGTACAGGCATTACTATTGCTGGCTATCAGTTTTAAAGTATAGTGACCGGCGGTAGTATACGTATGTGATGGTGCAAAGGCGGTGCTGGTAGGTGAGCCATCACCAAAATCCCAAACATAGGTAGCGCCGTTAGATGAGTTATTAGCAAACTGTACGAACAGTGGCGCACAACCGCTACCGCTGGTAGGGGTGGGTGTGGCCTGTGCACTTACCGGACCGAACTGGAAAGCTATTTTTAGTGCTACTTCATTGCAGTTGGCAGGGTCGACCTGTCCGTTTACAATTGTCGGTTGAGCCTGATCAGTAGGGCTCCACGATCCTGCTGTGGTAGGGAATGGTGATTTAGGAGATACATTGAGGTTCCCGGCACATCCACCGCAGATCGCTTCATAAATAATGCCATTCTTATCAAACCTACTGGTGCCGCCATCTACGTGTTCCCCTTTTGCCGGATCAATGTTATTACTACCAAAAAATGTTCCGTATAGTAGGCTGGCCATGTTCTTACTTAGGCAAATAAAGTAAAAGTCATTACCATCGGTAGTGCTTTGTGCAGCGTTCGCTGTTATAGGCATGTTTGTGGTACCTGCACTTGCTGGCGGGTTACCGCCATAAAGCCCAAGACCCAGGTTCCCACCCCAGCCTGATATATATATGTTGCCACAAGTGTCTACCAGGAAAGCTACCGGAGATATATTAGTGGATGCGGTTGTTCCTGTTCCATATACAGTAGATAGCTGGTTGGTGGTCAAGTTACTATCCAATCTTATTATGAATTGGCTGGACCCAGGGTTAGAGTACACACCTGCCGATACCGGGAAGGCGCCCAGCGTTTGTCCCATAGCATATACATTGTTACTAGCATCTACCTGCAAACCAAATACCTGGTCGTAGCCCGATGTACCTATGTAGGTTGATTTTTGCATAGTATATGTGCCACTATTCTGAAATTTGGTGATCCAGCCATCAGCAGATCCCCCTTGGTTTGCTACATGGTAAGCAGTAGCGGTTGTAGGCATATTGGTACTTTGCGTGCCACCAGCTACATATATCGATGCCTGGCTGGTATCAAATGCCAGCGCATAAGCAGCATCGTCCCCGTTACCCCCAAAGTAGGTACTCCATAGCAAGGTGGTCAACGTACTATTCAGTTTTATGATCACAGCATCCTGGCTACTCTGTCGAAAGGATATAAAGGCGTTTACGGTAGGAAAATCAATTGACTTCGTAGATGCAGCCATATATATATCTCCTTGCCGGTCTATCTGTACTTCGCTGCGGGCGTCATCACCATAGTTATGTTTCAGGTTGCCAAATTGGTACTCGTTAGGGCTGTAATTCACAACATCATCTCCCGACCCTCCTATATAGGTAGACCCGATAAGCCCTGTTCCGGTGGCATTTAGTTTTGTAATGATGATATCCGCACCACCATGAGCGGTTGTGCTATACGCACCTGTTGTTGTCGGAAAATCTGTGGAGTAGCTACGCCCTGCTATAATAAGGTTCCCGCTTGGATCCACTATCAGGCTATGTGGTTGCTCATTATCACTGCCGCCCAGGTAGGTAGCATATATCCTATTCGCACCTGTGGGGTCAAATTTTATGATACCAATGTCATCGGAGTAGCCACTGCCATGGGCGGTGGCAGTTAGTACATAGTTATTGGCGGGGCTACCAGTAGTATCATCGTAGGTCCATCCGCCACGATAAGTGGTCTGGTAAGCGCCGGTACTCACAGGGTACCCTGTACCATGCACTATACCCCCTGCATAAAAATTCCCTTGTGCGTCGTAGGTAGCTGTAAATCCCCAGTTATCAGCGAGAGATCCTGTAAAGGTGCAAAAAACAATGGTAGGGTCTATCACTAATGTTTGCGAGTGATCGTAACCATCTGGAAATTCAAATGTTACAGCATTATCGGTCAGTTTATACTTGCATTTTACATCTACTTTTTCGTCCTTTATATATTGGTAAGCATAGGGTTTCATCTCCATCACATCACCCACGCTGGTAGATATGTATAGGTCTTTATCGCGTAGCCGTAAACTCTTCACACCATTGTAGCTCATAACTATTTGTGTCACATCTGCCTCAGGCTGCACATCAAACTCATATTCCACATTGCCTTTCTCAGAAGACAGGTGCATGTCTATGCCATTGTACAATCTTTTGTAATCCACATCGTAATAGGGGTGGATGCCCGACTTCCATCGCGTAGGGTCGTTCCCTAAAAAATAGTTGTAATAACTTTTCTGTGCCTTACTACCAACAATCAGTGGCATATTGCAACCCTCAAAAGCTACTTTATATGCATGAAAGTTGAGTACGGTGGAATCATTGACCTGTCCGTGATGGTAGGCTTCTACCTTTTCTTCATTAGCAGGGTCTGCAAGCACATAAGTGAAGCATTTAGCTTCCAGGTATATATCTCCCTTGCCGGTAATAGCTTTATACTTAAAAGGCCCATCCCATTGCCCCCTGTTCTCTATAAACTCTACGTTTTGGGCAAACAAATGCACTGGCAGGAAAACCAGTACAATATATAATAGGATCCGTGCTCTCATTTGCAGTTAAATTGCGCCAATTAGCTATACGTAAATTTAACATTATTTATTCGAATATCGGGTGGTTTGTTGTTTTTGAGGGCTATGAAGAAGTGAAGAGTGACCTTAACGCTACATCATCTAAAATTCCTTTTAGACAATAGCGAAAGATCATCTGGCCCATCACTGTGACGAGGGGATGCTTAGGTCTGTATCTTAGCTTGTTAATGGCACTTGCACTGTGCCTATCTTACATATGCGTAAATCTCCGAGATAATATAGGCGTGCCGGCATTATTGTAGAACCGTATAAAGTAAGTACCTGCGGCAAAACCACTCATGCTGATATGGTTAAGTTTATTCTGTATCGGGTACTGCATCACTTGTTTTCCATAAATATCATATATGGTCATACGCGTTATGTCTGCTACGTCATTTACAGATACCGTTAAATTGTCGTTGGCCGGATTAGGATACAGGGAAATATCCTTTTCATTGAACACTGTAGCAACACCAACACCATGGGTCACGTAGGGTACGGCCAGGTTCACTATAAAGGTTTCGGTGAACAGGGTTGTGGTGTCGCTTGTGTCTGTAAAGGCAACGGTAATGTAGTAGGTCCCTAAGGTCAATACACCTGAAAAGTCTACGGCTAATAAAAAAGCCCCGGATGAATCCTTCATGTATGGTGCCGTTCCATGAGGTGTATGGGACGTATCATACATGTTGAGGTAACATTGTGCGTTATCGCAAAATGCGGTTCCCGCTATCCAATCAGCAGGGAAAGTAGTGGTGTCAATATGCCACTTTAATGTAATGTTAGAATCCAGCGGAGTTATGTTGTCCAGGTAATTTCCCTGGGCGGTATTGTATACATATACTGTATCGTGATCTGGAACTACCTGCGCTTTTACCACTTTGGCAAATAAAGCTATGATCAGCAGTAATAATATTTTTCGCATAAACCCACTTTGTAGCATTACAATAATAATCATAAATGATCACATACACAGGATCTTTATTAAAAACTAAGGTGTTATCCATTACACCCATTGGTCGAAACATCCGCTTCGTCCAGCCGATGAGGAAGTGTCCGCTTCCGAAGTACTGCATACAATTGTTACTTTCGCTTCCCGTGGAACATCTTGTTTCGTGGAACTGTGCATATCTTTTTCAACCACGTCTGCCCTCTCTTTCGTAAATTTGTGTCGCTTTTGGCGTGGCAGTTCAGGCAGCATTAGCAACGATCTGAAATTTCCGGTATCGGAAAAAACCGGTAATTTGTCTTCCGATACAAAATATTAATATGGCTTACAGACAAGGGTTTCAAGTAACCAACCGGCTCAGAATTTCCTGTATTATTTTTTCTTTCCGGTACGCCTGTCCCGCAGACTTGCGGGAGTAATTTTACACAACTCATCCCCATTATCATAACGCTATTCTATAAATGAAATATTGGTTCTTATTACTGTTCCCATCCCTGTTGTCTTCAATATCAGCGTATGCTGTTAAAGAAGTGACGCTAAGGGGATATATTGGTGTAGAAGGTGGCGAGTCGTTCTCTTACAACATCACGTTCACCGATTCTATGGGCTCATTAAAAGGTTACTCTGTTACGTATATAGAAGAGCCCAAGGAAACCCGGTCGGCCATAAGTGGCAGCCTAGACCGCACCAGCCGTACCTTATCTTTTAGAGAACTGAACATCATGTACAATCATGGTTTTCACAGCAACAACACCATGTGCCTTATAGACGTGACGCTGAAGTACATGCCCAATACCACCAGCACCGGCTACATACTAAAGGGCACCTACAAAAGTGCAGATGCCAGCGCCACCTACTGCGGTATGGGCACAGTTACCTTCATCAATGACGATGTAATAAAAACACTTTTTGAGAACGCAGCACCTGCCGATACTGTCGCTGTTGCAAAAAAGCAACCGGCCACGCCCAAAAGGCCCGCAGGCATCCGGGTAGAACCTGCATATCCTTCACGTCCCCAACCTGCACCCCAACCCGTTGTAAGAACTGCAGAAGAGATAACCACCGGTGTTGAAAAAATATACGACTGGCACAGCGACACTGCAATTGTTGATGTATGGGATGGCGGCACTATAGATGGCGACCGCATCACTATACTGTACAATGGGAAGAAGATACTCAACAACTATCAGATCACTGCAAGTAAAATGCAATTGCACCTGCCCATATCACCAACGGGTGTAGATGTGCTCACCATTGTAGCCAACAACGAGGGCAGCGAACCACCCAACACCGCCAACCTGCTGCTTACCGATGGCAGCCAGGTCTACAATATCATAGCTTACAATGACGTGGGCCATGAGGCAGTGATAAAAATAAAGAGAGCCCGTTAACGATCTGCGATATATATCGATAACAAACGGTTCAGAAGAGGTTTACATGAGGTTAACAACGCGCCTATAGCGTATTCTAAAAGCTTTTTCTAATTTTGTTCCTACTAAAAGTTACATATGAAAAAGCTATTTTTACTTGCATCCATAATATCATTCACGTTGGCATTTGCGTCGTGCTCGGCGCCCAAAGGTCTAAAGTATCAGTCTGTTGAGAACCTTCGTATACTGAAAGACCGTAACAACCCTTTCCTGGTAGATGTGAAGTTCTACAACCCCAATAAATTTCCGCTGGAGATACGCTATGGCTATTTAGAGACCTTTTTGGAAGATCTGCCATTGGGCGAAATAAAGATAGATACCGTTATAAAAGTACATGGTCACAGTACGTTTGTAATGCCGCTTGGATACAACCCCAACTACAGGAAAATGTTCCCTAACTATTCCAAAGACCTGGCTCAGCCTCTTATGAACGTGAAGATAAATGGTAGCATATCTATAGAGCGCAAGGGTAAGTTCTACAATACCCTCATCCACTTCCAGGGCGATATACCACAGCAACAATAGTTATAGAACGATAACCGATACCAATAGAGTAAGCAGTTCTACTGCTTACTCTATTTTATTTTACTCTGTAACAAGAACGCTCTGTAAGATCTTAGGAAATTAGCGCGGTCAAAGTGGTCTTTCGCATATTGGTACGCGTTGGCAGATAAGCGCTTTGTTTCTTCCATGTTAGCTACTAGGTGTCGCACATGGTCCATGCATTCGGTTACCAGCTTATCTTCATCAATTACCTCTGTTATTAATAGTGCGTTATCGTTGTTCCTGAGGTGGGTCTTGTTGCCATCAAGGGCCGTTACCAACGGTATGCAGCCATGGGCCATCCCTTCCTTCACCAGCATAGGGAACCCTTCGAACGCTGATGTCATTACAATAGCATGGCTGATATCGTATAGCTCATTCATCTTGTTCTTGTCCACATTGCCATGCACGGTCTCGTGCTGCTTCACTACATCCGATAGTTCATCTTCCATAGGCCCCGCAAAGTGGAAATGTACAGGTAGCCGCTCTTGTATACAGATCTCCGCGACCTTGCTCAGCAGGTACACCCTTTTTTGCGGGCCGCCCCTGCCAGCGTAAAACAGCACCAGTGGCAGCTTTATATCTTTATGATAAGTAGCAGGTACCTGCACCCCGGGCTCTATTACCTGCACACGTTCATTGTACTCGGCGGGCACATGATACTCTGCATACTGGTTCTTTATATTATTAGCTGTGGCGTTATCTACACACAGCCGGGCATCCAGGTACTTATGGTTGCCCAGGCCAAAGAACTCCATACCCTTCTTGCCATAAGTAAAGTTGTGCAGCAGTTCTGCCTTGTATACACGCTTCTTAAAGAACGGCAGCATGTCGTAAAAGTAGGTACTGTTAGAGCTGAGCACTATAGCATCCTTATGCCGGTTGATGTAAAACGCAAAGTAGTGTATGCTGAATATGCGGAACAGCAGGTTGTCGCACCATACATGTATGTCATCAAGGCTGGTATTGCGTATGGAATAGAACTCATCCTTCAGCAAGCTGTTCTTAGAAACACGGGTGAAGTACACCTGTTTGTTTTGGTCTTGTATGCTTTGCAGTATATCTATATGCACCCTTTGTGCGCCGCCGAGTTCATATCGGTCCAGTAGGAAGAAGTAGCGGGTAGACTTCTTCTTCCTGAACAATGCAAGAGGATACAATACAAGCAGTGCTATAGGATATGTGGCCCATAATATGGCCCTGAATAGTTTTATCTTGGTCAATGTGTGCATATCAACAGGTACTCGGCAGCAAAGTAATTGCTATTTATTGTTTGCACCGTATATTTTAGGAGGAATATTGGGCTGTGCAGGTATATATTCTACCCTTTCTTTAATGATCATTTTGATAATTTACGTAACATTTGCTGAAAACCACTATTTTTAGCGATCTCAACCATCATATGTTAAGGCAAATTAAAAAATATATTTCTACCCAAACTCCTAAGTTTCATTTTTTAAATAAAGCTGTAGGCAATAAAGAATTCAACCTGCTGGATATTGGCTCGGGCAATCATTCGCCATCCAAAACAGTAGCATTGTTCCCACGTTGCTCCTACTACGGCGTAGATCTTAATAAAGACTATAATTATAACGATAAAGATACCTTAGCGCTGAAGGGCTTTTACGAGAAAGACCTGACCAGGCTAGAGTTTGACGATATACCCAACAACTTTTTTGATTTCGTAATGATGGCGCATATCATTGAGCACCTGTACAATGGGGATAAGGTGCTGGAGTTGCTAGCGAAAAAAATAAAGAAAGGCGGCCATATATATATAGAATACCCGGGGCAAAAAAGCACTACGCTGCCCTCTATGTACGGTACTCTTAACTATTATGACGACCCTACCCACGTGCGTATCTATTCGGTAGAAGAAATAAGCAACGTGATGAAAGGGCTGGGCTTTGAGATACTATCGAGCGGCGTGCGGCGCAGCTGGTACTATATACTGTCACTGCCGCTGAACCTCCTTACTTACAAACTACGTGGCAAAAGAATAACCGGTGCCTTGTTCTGGGACCTGTACGGTTTTGCGGAGTATGTATATGCCCGGAAAGTAAAGGACTAGCACTAAAAAATTAATGCAACACCATCTGGTGGAACCGGTGGCACATAATTCTTCCCATGGCCTATCTATTGAATGGTGTAGAAACACAACGACTTATTTTTGGCCCCATAGAAGACATCGTCTTTGAGCAATGGCTGCCTTTCTTCCTACATGCCAATAATGCACGGATGGTAGCGCTAGACCATCTTGAAACTCCGGAAGCCCAATGTCAGCAATGGTTCAAGCGCGCGGGGGATAGAATTAAAGAGGGCAGGGGTGGGCTAAATGCACTTTGTGAAAAAGAGAGTGGTAAGTTAGTAGGCCAGTGCGGACTATTGGTGCAGCCAATAAACGGGAAAGATGAATTGGAAGTTGGTTATTCATTGCTGCCTGCATATAGGGGAAAGGATACGCCATTGAGGCCGCACGCAAAGCGCGCGACATAGCTTTTGAGCGCAACCATACTGATGCGCTCATCTCCATCATTCACATAGAGAATGAGCCATCAAAAAAAGTAGCCCGGAAGAATGGTATGAACGTACGGGAAACAACACTTTTCAGGGACGTATATCCTGTGGAGATCTTTTGTATAGATCGAGCCTCATGGCAGCGAGAACAAGGATGATAGCACCAGGCGCCGAATATATTTGTTGTTAACATATTGCCAAAAACGGTTTTAAGCATTTGCGTTGCAACAAGCCTATTTGTAGTTTTAATTAAATTTGCAACCGCACTATTATAAATTATGCTTCGATTTCAGCACATGTCCTACCTCTTCGTACTTGGCGCTTTGCCGGTACTGGTAGCGTTGTTCTTATGGATGCTTTACTGGCGCAAAAGCAAACTGAAGAAAATAGGCGATGAGGCGCTTGTTGCTACACAGATACGTGGCTTCATACCTGGCAGGCACACTTTCAAATTTATATTACTGGCCGTGGCGCTGGGTGCTATGATCATTGGTTGGGCCAATCTGCAAAGTGCCGACCGCACTGAAAAGATACAGCGCAAAGGTGTAGATGTAGTGATAGCCCTTGACGTAAGTAAAAGTATGCTGGCCAAAGACCTGCAACCCGACAGGCTGACCCGTGCCAAACAACTGATATCGCGCATCATGGATAAGATGCAGAACGACAGGATAGCGCTTGTACTCTTTGCCGGCCGCTCTTACCTGCAAGTACCCATGACGGTCGATTACAGCGCAGTAAAAATGATGTTGCAAAATGCTGGTCCTGACCAGGTGCCCACACAAGGCACAGTAATTGGCGACGCCGTGGAAATGGCCATGCAGTCGTTCTCTCAGCAGGAAAGAAAATATAAAACGCTCATCATCATATCGGATGGGGAAGACCATGACGAGAATGCTATTGCCAAAACAAGGGAAGCAGCTGACGCGGGTGTTATAGTGCATACTGTGGGTATAGGTTCGCCACAAGGCGCTACCATCTTCGACCCTGCTACTAAGTCGGTAAAGCTGGATGAGAACGGCCAGCCCGTGATCAGTAAGCTGAATGAAGAGGAAATGAAACAGATAGCAGCTGCGGGACATGGTACCTACAGCCTGCTGCAAAATACAG
>Ga0116227_10010192_pt1 | contig 16564 bp, 13 predicted proteins | sample S1TSphgellanicum_FD_89693 | JGI IMG/M metagenome (GOLD analysis project Ga0116227, IMG submission 89693) | Host-associated microbial communities from peat moss isolated from Minnesota, USA - S1T2_Fb - Sphagnum magellanicum MG | ecosystem: Host-associated > Plants > Peat moss > Unclassified...
GTTTATTTTTTTTTTTTTTTTCTTTCCGTGTTTTTTAATTTGATTTAATTTGGTTCCCTTTTTTTTTTTTTTTAAAAATTTTTTTTTTTAATTATAAAAAAAAATTTTTTTTTTTTTTTTTTTCCCCCTTTAAACCCCTACTACTTTCAAACCTCATAACTTTCTTATTATCTTATTCATTTTAAATGATTTAAAATGCTATAGGAGCACCAACTTCTACAAATCATCTTTGAACTAGCAATAGAACAACATACAAAGAATGCTTCGAGTGTTTGAGAACCAGCCTTTGTAAATTTTCAGTGATTTATTTTTTTGAATTCCTGACCCTCTTTACTTTTGTGGCTTTCTTTCTCATTTCTAATCTGTTTTCAACGATTTTTACTGTATCAGATGTGCCAAGAAGAGGATTCAAGTTTTGTTTGGACACCAAAAATTTACAAAGCCCTCCCTTAGGATCTAAATCAAATCGAACACAAGTGTTCGATGACCAATCAATCAATCTACCCTATACTCTATATTGAGTCTAAACATAGTATTTTTGCCTTGGTAGGCAAGGCCAACAAACACACACACATGGGAATTGGGGAATTTTCAAGAGAACAAAAAGAAAAAAGAAAAAAAACTTTAAATACAACTATAATACTCAATGTGTGTACTTTTTTGTTTATCATTGTGAAAGTGTGGGGGATTCAGAGTTCAGAGCTGCTCTCTTTGGTTTGTTTCCTTTAATTTTTGTTCCATGTCTTTTTGTATGAAAAAGCTGTGCCATGCACTTGTCTGTGTGTGTGTGTCTGTGTGTGTGTTTTTAAATTTTTGTTCCATGTATTTTTGTATGAAAAAGCTGTGCCATGCACTTTTGTGTGTGTGTGTGTGTGTGTGTGTGTGTTTGAATTTGTAGTGATGAGTTTGGTGTCTTTAATTTGAAAATCTCTGCTTCTTCTTATTATTGTGTCAGCCAAATTCTATTATGCTTGTTGCTTAATGGACATTGGTTCCATGCAGATTGGTTTTGCATCATGTGGGGAGAGAGAGGTGAAAGAAACCACCCACTTGAGACCCGTGATTTTATTTTATTTTTTTTCTTCCAGACAAAATTTGTTGTTTTTTCAAACAAAAAATTCCTGGGTTTTTTTTTTTTTGGGAAAATTGTGTTTTTTCCTAAGTGTACAATTTTATTAATTTTTTTATTTTTTTTGAAAAAAAAATGCCAAATTCTTGATATAAAAATTTAGAAAAAAAAAAAGCCCTGATTGTAACCCCTTTTAAATTGGGGGTGTTTAATTTAATTTTTTTTAGTTGCAAAATTTCAGAAAAAATCTAGTTTTTTGAGAAATTGCCTGATTTCTCAGAATGATCAGAAACACAGGGAGCAGCAATCAGACCATGTTTTTTATATTGCACTCTTCTCTAGTGGCAGGTGTTAAGGCTTTGCTGCGCCTGTTCTGTACCAGCCTCAGGAATGGGTGCAAAAATGCTGGGCCAAAACCATTTTGGTAAGCCAAACCGGCAGGCAGGGTTTTACCTTTTTTTCATCCAAATTTTAATCTGCAGGGTCACATACTGAGCAGCCAAAACCCTTTCAGTGAGCCAAACCAACCTGTTTTGACTTTTCTTCATCCAATTTTAGTTTGCAGGGTCGCATACCGAGCAGCCAAAACCATTTTGGTGACCCAAACCGAATTGTTTGGATTTTTCTTCATCCAATTTTCATTTGCAGGGTCACATACTTAGCAGCCAAAACCATTTGGTGACCCAAACCAAAGTGTTTTGACTTTTCTTCATCCAATTTAAATTTGCAGGGTCACATACTGAGCAGCCAAAACTATTTTGGTGAGCCAAGCCGACATGTTTTGACTTTCCTTCATCCAATTTCAATATGCAGGGTCACATATTGAGCAGCCGTAACCATTTTGGTGAGCCAAACCGACCTGTTTTGACTTTTCTTCATCCAATTTGAATTTGCAGAGGGTCATATATTGAGCAGCCGAGACCATTTTGGTGAGCCAAACCAACATGTTTTGACTTTTCTTCATCCAATTTGAATTTTCAGGGTCACATACTGAGCACCAGTGGAGTTGCTTTAACACAATGACTCTAAATGTTTCGTTTTGCAGCTAATGAGATTCGAAATCACAACCAGTGATCCTCCTCCTGTTTCTGCTGCTCCTTCTGTTCCTCCTGCTGCTGCTCCTCCTCCTCCTCCTGTTGCTCCTTGTGCTGCTGCTGTTGCTCATCACTGCAGTGGCAGCAGTTGCTTGTCCTGCTGTTGCTGTTCCTGGGCTGCCACACAGCAAACAAACAGCAGAGACTAATAATAATAAACAATTGTAGAGGGGAGGGGGGTAGGGAGCAATCATGAAGAGGAAAGAGGAGGATGAGGAGGATGAGGAGGAGCTGAGCAGTAAATGCTTAAGTACTGTTCATTTCTGTGTTGATCTTGAGCATTTGTGATTGCATGCATTTAATGCGTCTTGCTGTTTGTAATTGTCCTTGCAATCTAGCTTTTTATTCCTTCAGACTTGCCACTGACTGCCTGCCTGCCTTCCTGCTTTGCCTGTCTGCTGTTCTCTTCTGGTTGTTTTTCTCTTTCCCTTTCCCTTCCCCCACACAACATTCCTTCCATAAACTCCATTTGTTTAAAAGCCAACAATCCTGCAACCCTTTTTTGCATTTTGCTCTTCCCAACGGCTCTCTCTCTGGACTTCTGCCAAATCTCTTCTTCTCTTTGTCTCTGTCTCTCTCTGTGTGCTCGGAGTCACTCTGTCGTCTGTCTCTCTTTGTCTCTGTTGGGTGTGTTTCCACAATTGTATCAAACAAAATAGATAATACAAAAAAACCTCAACAACAACAACAACAATAGTTGCAAGCTGTGAAATTTTCTCATGTCAAAGAGCTTTTTTTCCTTCTTCTTCTTCTTCTTGGTTTTGTGTGTGAAGCTTCTTCTTGTGTGTTGTGAAGCTGTGTGCAACTGAGAGTTGATCATTACCCGTTTCAGGAAAATAGCAGATTAGCATGCTGAGAAAATGCCAAGGGAATTCTCCAGCTCTGTGTGTGTGTGTGTTTGCTGATGATGAGCTGATGAGCTGATGGTGAGGAGGGAATTGTAGTTGTGGTAGCAGTGGTGGTGGTGGTGCACATGTATGTTCAAAGAAGCAACTGATGAGATTGCAGTTGTTGGAAGGAAATGGAAACGGATTGCCGGAAAGGAAGAAGAATGGTGCGGAAGGGAGGAATTGGGAGTAGGCCAAGTTCTGAAGTAGTAGAGGCTCCTCAGCTGGAACTTGGGTTTTGCTGCAGCTGGAGCTTGAAGAAGAAGATCAGCAGGAACCACCCACGAGCAGCAGTAGGAGGCGTAGGAGGAATACGGTCCTCCTGGTCATCATGGTGCCGGCTCTTTGCGATCTTCTGTTGCGTATGTTTTCTACAGAAAGTGTCATGGGTGGTTCTTGTGTCCGCGCAAGAGTCATCGTCCTCTGATGATGGCAACGACGGCATTCCTGCATCACCACAGGAGGTGCTGGCATTGTTGGCAATGAAGCACGCATTCCAAGACCCGCGTCAAGAGTTGCGGAGCTGGAACGAGAGCGGATTCGGTGCTTGCAGTGGGCATTGGGCTGGTATCAAGTGCGCACAAGGTCAGGTGATCGCGATCACGCTACCCAACAAAGCTCTGGCTGGAAGCTTGGCAACACAAGTCGGACAGCTAGCATCCTTGCGGAAGCTCAATCTCCACAACAATCTCTTGGGTGGTGAGCTTCCCACGACTCTCGTAAATCTACAGAGTCTCCGAGGACTCTACTTGTTCCGGAACAATTTCTCGGGAGTCTTGCCCATAGGACTGGGCAGCAGCTCCCCACTCCTGCAAGCTCTGGACTTGAGCTACAATCAGTTCTCGGGTCCCATTCCTGACAGCGTCAGTCAAGCTCCAAAGCTTCTTCGTCTCGACCTCAGCAACAACAGATTCAATGGCACACTGCCAGCGGCGAAATGGGGAGTGGAATCGCAGCTGCAGTACCTGAACGTGAGCAGCAATCTGCTGTCGGGAAGCATACCCGCCACTCTTGGAAACGCGAGTACCGCACTCACAAGTCTGGACTTGTCGCACAACAATTTCAGCGGTTCTATTCCTTCTTCTTTCTCGCATCTGACTTCCAATCTGACCAGCTTCAACGTCTCCTACAATTCGCTTTCTGGCGTTGTTCCTTCTCTTCCCCATAACTTCAGCAGCTCCGCCTTCGTCGGCAATCCTGGCCTCTGCGGCTACAATGGCTTACCTCCTTGCATAAGACCCGTAACCACAAATGCTCCAGCAGGAGCTCCTCCTCTTGGAGCTCCAGCAGCAGAAACTCCTGCATTCCAAGCTCCAGCAGCACACGCTCCTGCACTCCAAGCTCCAGCAGCACACGCTCCTGCACTCCAAGCTCCAGCAGCAGCAACTCCTGCACTTGCTTCTGGAGCAAGTCCCACTCAAGGAATAACATCAGCAGCAGCAGAAGGGCATCACAAGGGACATAGACTGAGTACAGTGACGCTCATCTGTGTAGCACTGGGGAGTGCACTGGCGGGTGTTGCAGTGGTTTGCTGTATACTTCTGTTGCTGTGTCGCAAGGCGAGGATCGGAGGAGCTGGGAAAGCTACAGCAGCGGAGCAGCAAGAGCAGCGGCGGCGGCGAGAACCTGCATTGGGTGAAGGGGCGGGACTCGGGAAGCTTGTGCATTTCGATGGGGCTTTTGTTTTCACGGCGGAGGATCTGTTGGGTGCTACGGCTGTGGTGCTGGGCAAGTCCAGCTACGGCACAGTGTACAAGGCGACGCTGGAGAATGGGAAGCACATTGCAGTCAAGCGACTGCGGGAAGGGATCGTGAAACCCCAGCGCGAGTTTGAGAGCGAGGTGAAGACTCTGGGTCGCATCAGACATCCCAATCTGCTCGCTCTGCGCGCTTACTACTGGGGTCCCAAGGATGAGAAGCTCTTGGTCTTCGACTTCGTGGAGGGAGGCACCTTGGCAGCTTTCTTGCATGGTAAGAAGGTTTGTGGGTTTAGGGCTCAAAGCTCATGGCCTTCTTCTTCTTCTTCTTCTTCTTGTGCACCATTGTAGTTATTCTGTATCAGCTCTTGCAAACAAAACAAGCTTCTGTAGTAGCTGCTTGCAAAGTTGTTCTCTCTTCTTCCTGCTGCAGAAAACATGTTTGTTTCTGGAGCTTACAACTCCTAGTTTTGAGATGTTTCTGCTGCAGGAGCTTTGAGGAGGCTGATGTGGTTTTTGTGGTGGGTGGGGGTTTTTGGTGATGGCCATGGCAGCAAGAGGACCTGAGAAAGCTCTGAATTGGAGAACAAGAGTGAGGATAGCAGCAGGAACAGCACGGGGTTTGTTGCAGTTACATGTGGTGGAGCACATGATCCATGGGAACTTGACAGCCTCCAACATCCTTGTAGATAATGTAGACTCAACTGCCTCTGCTGCTGCTGCTGCTCCTTCTTCTTCTTCTGCTGTCATCTGCCCCAAGATCTCTGAATATGGGATTTCACGCCTCATGACACCTGCTGCAGTCTCCAATGTCATTGCCACTGCTGGGTCTTCTGGCTACCATGCTCCTGAGCTTACCAAATCCAACAAACCCACAACCAAATCTGATGTTTATAGCTTTGGCATTCTGTTACTCGAGTTGCTCACAGGTACAAAACTTTTCTTCAGTCGCTGCTGTTGCTGCTGCTGCCGCCACTCCACTACTGAATTGGTTTTCTTCTTGCAAAAGAATCTCCAACAACAATTGCATGAACCTCAGATTCTCAACATCTGTTTGCATCTCACAAACAACAGTCACATGAGCCTCAGATTTTCAACATAGAATAATTGCATGAGCCTCAGATTCTTGACATAAAACAACAATTGCAGTTTCAGATTATTGACATGTTCTGTTTGCAGATACAGAGTACTGAGAGCTTCTCCTCTCATCCCTTTCTGTGTGTGTGTGTGTGGGGGGGGGGGGTTTTCTAGGAAAAGCGCCAGCAGATGTTAGTGCAACAGAAGGTGCATTGGATCTGCCAGATTATGTAGCAGGAATTGTGAAGGAGAATTGGACAGCCGAGGTTTTTGATGTGGAGCTCCTCAAGGGACTGAATGCACCGTCTGAAGAGGAGCTTATGACCGCATTGCAACTGGCAATGCGTTGTGTAACCAATCCGCCTTCCGACAGACCTGAAATGTATGAAATACTGCGAAGCCTTGAAGATCTTTCTCCACAAGGCAACAAGGATCATGATCCCAGCAGCAGCAGCAGCAAATGATCAAATCCTTTCACAAAAATCCATCTTTAACTCACTTCTCAATTCTTTGCCACATTTCTGCTTTTGGGTGCTTCCAATCTTCATTCTTGTATAATCCTTTGACCAAAGAAAGCTCCATTAAATGATGATGATGATGATGATGATGACGACAATGATGACGACGATGACGATTCTTGTAGAAAATACAAAATACCCATCTCCTGCATTGTCCCCACAGCAAACAATCTAGTTTTGAAATTAGTTCATCTTGCATAAATTGGCTGTACCCCATCATCTTTCCAGGCTCCTCTAATAGTGTAGACCGATTTGTTTAGTTTTCTTGAAGTTTTTGTAGTTTACAAATTTGTAGTCCGAAGAAGATCTAGCTCTTTTGAAATCTCTTTCTTTCTCTCTCTCTCTCAGAGACCAAATGCAAATTTTTAGTTAGCTGCGCTAATTGTTAGAGCAATTCTTTCACCCCGGCACACACAACAACAAAAGTTTTAATTCGAAGAGTTTCACTACAACAGATTATGTCTTTTTCCTATGGCAATGGTTGAACTAGGGTCCAGAGTGAACCCAATAGGGCTACTAGCACACCTGAGGGGATGGATGGTGAGTGGACAGAATACACACTTTTCCATTAAGTTCTAGGTCCTCCCTAGCTAACCATGATAGAGGTTAACTAACCCTAAACCCTAAACCCTAGCTAACAATGATAGTGGTTAGCTAAGTTGCTGTTTTTACTACCTACCTATTACTAACCAAACCTACCAATAGCCAGTAGTGTGACACCATTGAGGGGGGAGGGATAGTGGGTGGATAGAAAAACAAGGCTTTTTTCCATTGAGTTGTAGGTCATGTGACAACAAATTGTATAAAATACATCCATTTTCTTCTACCCATCATCTAGAATGATAATAATAGGAAGAAGTTGAAGAAGGTTTAGGGTTTATAAGCCTAGTTAGTAGTTGGTGTTTCACACAAATGGTCATCTAATTCTTTCATATTTCACAATGGTATGGAGTGCTTGCTACAACTCTTCTTCATAACTTATCAAATCCTAAAGCCAAGCTTCCATTTGAATATTGAGTTGTGATGATGACACACACTCAAGTTATGTGTAGCAAGTTACCTATGTAGCAACTAACCTCAAAAAAACCTGGCTTCAATTTGGATATATTGTAGGCATTTGGGTAATTTTGGAGCTCAAAATAGTTGCACAAACTTTTTTAAAAAGAGGTTGAACCCTAAAAGACACTATTGACAAGTAATTTAAACCCAAATCTTTTAATTTGCAAAAAAAAAAAAAGAGAAAGAAATAGGCATAATCAATGCAAGCATATTAATTGCGAGGATTTGATCAATTATGACATGGTGTTTCATAATTTAAAATTCTTTGCAAATTGAAAAGCCACCCAAACCAGATGCAGTCTATGTGTAATCACAAACTTATATTGTTAAAATCCTTTGAAAATTCACAATTGACTTCGACATGATATATTATAATTAAAAAATTATTTGCAGATTGATAAGTGGTTTAAACCTAAACATAGTCTTCATGCAATCACAAAGTTTCATCATTTAAAAAAAAATAAAAAATAAAATTAAAAATTAATCGAAAAAAAAGTGACTTAGACATAGTCTTCATGCATGAACTTGCAAAAAAAATAAAAAATGATTAAAAATAATTTTTAAAATTTAAATTAATAAAAAACCCCAATAATTATTATTAACAATCTCTAAATTGTTTGCAATGATATTGTTTTATATCAATGCAAAAAAATTATGAAAAATTTGATGCAAAAATTTATGAAATTTTTAATGAAAAAATTACATCAAGTGCAAAAAATTATGAAAATTTTTAAAGAAAGAAAAACGGGCAAAAAAGAAAAAAGAAAAACACAAAAGTGCTAGAGTGTGTGTAATGGAGAGATTCCTTTATCAGGAGATTCCTCCATCGGCAAGTGGAAGATTCCTCCGTTAGCAGCAAGCTGAGATTCCTCGATATCCTGGATCCGCAACTGGAGATTCCTGGATGATTCTTCCTTCCTTCCATTAGCAAGCTGAGATTGCTCGATGATTCTTTGGTCAGCAAGTGGAGATCCCTCGATAAGCAAGAGGAGATTATTCCTTGACAATAGAAGCAGAGATTCCTCAATCAGCAAGCTGAGATTCCTGGATGATTCTTTGATCAGCAAGCTGAGATTCCTCGACAAGGAAAAGGAGATTCCTTGCCGATCGCCGAGATTCCTCCATGATTCTTTGAGCAGCAAGCTGAGATTCCTCGATGAGGAAGAGGAGATTCCTTGACGATAGAAGCAGAGATTCCTCAATCAGCACAGCTGAGATTCCTGGATGATTCTTTGATTAGCAAGCTGAGATTCCTTAACAAGGAAGAGGAGATCCTTTCACGATAGCTGCGATGCTTGAAGATAGCTGAGATTCCTGTGGTGATTCTTTGATCGGCAATTGGCGATTCCTTGACGATTCCTCGATCAAAGAGAGGATGATCGGCTTTGGTTTCTTTCTTTCAGGAAATATATTTGAGAGCTCCAGACTTCGTCGACAAATCCAAAGAGAGACAAAATCCAGAGCTTATTTGTCGCATTTTTTTTCTTTTTTAGTTTTGTTTTTCCCCCTGATTGCTGTTAGTCTTCTGAAAATTTCTGATTGTTTGATGTTTTGCACACAATCAGCTCTCGTCATGCATTGTGCAAAAAATTACAAGCACCTGACAAGAAAGCAAGCGAGCAAGCGAGGAGCACACCGAGGAGTACATCTGTTTGATGTTTTTGCGCACAATCAGTTCTCGTCGTGCATTGTGCTTTTGGAGTCGCTGCTGCAGGAATAGTTAGAGGAATTGCGAGTCTCAAGTCTCTCTACTTACTTACCACTTTATGTGTGGCGTTGTTGTTGTTGTTGTTGTAACCAACTTTGATGCTGTTGTGTTGCGACATTGTTGATTCTGTCGCTAACCGTTCCGTTGCTTTGCGAATTTCTGTTTGGTTGTTTGTTGTTGTTGGCCCATCATGGCCAAGGCGGCAGAGACAAGATAGGGCGGGCAGCGGCGAGGAAACAAGAACAAGAACAAGAACAAGACGCCGTCGACCTTTCCTCGCAATCATCACACATCCCTCGCAAGGGTTGACGACGATGTCATGAGGGCTGCCAGGCGGGTAGAGAAGCTGCTACGAGAATTCCAGGTGATCTACACACCTGCATTGCATGTCACCACACAGTTGTTGCCATTGTCTAGAAGTGCAGAGAGAATGGGGATGGATCTTCATTCCTTTTAGGGGGAAAATTTAGATGGGGATCTTTGCTTGTTGATGGCAGGGAATTTCAGGCTCCCCACAGACACCGAGAAGGTTGACACTTTCTTCTCCATCAAAGGATCCTCTTCCACTATCTGCCAACAACAATGGAACAAGTAATATTCTCCTCCTTTGACTCCCCCATCCCCCACCAAACCCTAAGATTCAGCACACTGGCAATTGATTGCCATGTCCAACTGTTGAGAAGCAACAAGACCAACTGATATATGAAGGTGATGATCTCTTCTCTTTTGGAAAAATTACTCAATTCTCAATACCTGAGAGTCTTCTTGCCATCCTTGCAGTACCAAAAGAAATGGGTACATCTTCTGCCTCGTCTTGGTAAGCAAGCAGCAGCAACCTTGAAAGAGATAAGACAGAACAAGAGATCTTGCTTAGCCACGGTCCCTTTGGCTTTGCTCTGACTTCGCAAGTTCTGCCATTTTGGTTCTGAAGTCTTTTTTACTGTAGAGTTTTTTGGAAGTTTCAAACAGAAGCAAGCAGCACAAGACATGATCTTTCTGTCTTTCACAGAAACTACTTTTGTCTGCCCTTGGCATTATTAGGTGCTCTTCGGGATGAAGTGGCAAGGTTATCACAACTACTGGCAGAGGAACGGAGGCTGGTGGCATCACTGGAAGCAGAAATTGTGGAATTGGTACATGGGAGAAAGCTGCAGGGAAAGCCATACAGCACTTATGTCCACAAGTAAGTACACATCTGATTTCAAATTCTCCTCTTCTCTGCAAATTTGTCACAGAATTTTATGTATGCATCCTGAAACCTTAATACCATTCTTTAGCCACTCCATATCATGGGAATCAGTGCTTCCGGTTTGATGTGTTTGTTTGGTATCTCCAAGTGAAATGTGGCCTCTGATGCAGGTTGGAAGTTGAGATAGCACAGTGGAAGCAGCAGGCGGTGAAGAATGAGGTTAGTTATATCTTGTGTTCATTTGCTTGAGAGAAGATTTTTCTTTCTGCCTGTTCCATTGCTGTTTGCTGATTCTGGTTTTTCAGTGATAACAGGGAGGGATTTGCAACTTTTGCAGCTAGACTACTTGCAGCAACTAAAAATCAAGATTCACTTTGCTTGTGTGAGATTGATGGCTTCACATGATAGTTCTCCAGTTGATTCCACAATTGTTTGCAGTGTGAAGATTGTGATATTGAGTGATGACACCAAAATGTGCACCATTGATTGCTTCAGGAAGAGGCTGAAGATGCTGTCTGGAAGGACCTTCATAGGTTAACACAAGCACTTTTCTCCCAAGATAGTACATCTGCTCAATCATTGTAAGCATTGGCAAAGCCGCCTCAGTGCTCCCACAAAGAAACTATTAACGCAACCTTCCTTATCTCAACTCTAATAATTTCCATGACATGAATAGGCAAATCGTATTCTGCTTTGTCATTGCTAAATAGAGAATGTAGTGATGGCCTTCATTACATGCACAACAACATGCTTGGTGTAAGGTATGATGAGCTTCAGGCTGTACCTGAGAACCAAAGGAGGGCAAGGGACCAGATCTTGGTGCTCATTCATGAAAAAGTGCAGAAGTACCACAAGGAGATTGAGACATTCACTAAAGAACAAGATGGTTTCAGGTTGGTCGTAGGAAAAAAAAACCCCTAATGCATAGTGTTTTCCAGTGAAGAAAAAAAAGGAAATGGAAGTGGTTGTTGATCATTGTTGTGATTACATAAGGCACCAGTGATTGGGGTGCCCACGCCACTGGACCACATGAAAGCATCTGACGATCATCACAAGTAGTGCTCAAGTCTGCAGATGTTTTCATCAGGTCCAATGGAGAGCTCCATAGCCTGGCAAGTTAGAGAACTCTTCAGACGTCTAGGGATGGTGTGCTTCACAGGCTGTGCAGGGCGGCCCTGACACAAGCAAATGAGGAAGTGCATAGACTCACAACTGAGCTGAAACAATTGCCGTTAGAGTTTGCTTCAGTGAAGCAAGAACTGGTTGAGGAAATCCAAGAACTCAGTAATGAGTTGCAAGAACTGTCTTCAGATAGAAAGGGTCTGATTGGGGAGGTGGAGGGACTCACTGATGAACTGAGAAGAGTCACAGAAGCAGCAGCCATGGAAAAGCAGGAACTAAGAAAAGAGGTTCTCAGACTTTCAAACCAACTTTCAGCAGTAGAAGAAGAGTCTGAGAAGAAGCTGGCATTGACTCAAAGAAATCAGAGTTGTGCTACAGCAAGAGCTGCTGAGAGGCAGACATTGGAAGAAGAGGTGACGAGACTCAACTCTGAAAAGCAAACATTGACAGAAGAAATGCAGCGCCGAACAAATGAGTTGAGACAGTTATCTGCAGCTTACACTGCAGACCATCAAGATTCTCGAGAACAAATGTATAGACTCAACTATGAGTTGCAACAAATATCTGCAGCAGCAGCTTCAGAAAAGCATGCACTGTTTGAAGAAGTGCAAAAACTCAGCAATGACTTCCAACAGTTATCGGCAGCTGCAGCTTCTCATAAGCAAGAGAAGGACCAAGAAATTCAAAGGCTCACCTATGAGTTGCAGCAGTTGAGCAAATCAGCAGTGCATGAGAAGCAAGAGTTGCAAAACCAATTGCAAAATCTCACGAATGAGTTTCATTTGGTGGTGACTACGTTGGAAGCAGAGAAACAGGAAATGAATATCAAGTTGCAGCAACTGACACAAGTCTCTACGGCAGCAGCTCTTGAGAAGTATGAAATGAGGGAACAAGTGGAAAGACTCATCAGCAACAGACTTTCAGAAAGAGCTGCCACATTTGACAAACGAGACCTGATTCAAACAGTTCAGCAACTCATCTCTGAACTGCAACATGTAACCACAATTTCAGCTGCAGCAGGAGGAGTGCCTGCCAATGAGTTCAAGCAAGTCCCAGCTACTGAAGCTTCTGAAAAACAGGATGCGCACTGGAAAATCAGAGATCCTGCTCAAGATGCCATAATCCAATTGAGTATCCTTACGAAGCAAAGTGGCCTGTATGAGGAGGTATGGTAGGAGAGTTGTTGCTCTATTCTTGTTCCTCATCTCTCTCAACTGTTGCCAAATTTCCAAAATCCTAGAAACTTTAAAGACTTTTACTCTCAAGCTAGACAGTTGATCACTGAGATTCACCAAGTAGTAGTATAACTGTCTCAAGATACAACCACAATCAATTGTCCAGAGCCCATTAACCAGTTGCTGCGGACATTGGATAACAATTAAGCCATGCCTACATGTTAAATAAAACCCAACCCAATTTGCTTAAACCTAGAAAGGGTTAACCTCTTGTTGTGTTGGTCTGTGTGAAGTTGAAGGCAAGATTAGACAGATTGGAACAGACTGCTGCTGATGTGGACAGTGAGAAGGAGTCCATGGCTGCAACAATGCTGGAACTCATTGATGAGAAGCAGCGATTATTGGAAGTGATTAGTCAAAGGGACCACTCCTTAGAGCTTCTCAGCAAGGTTTGATACTGAGCAAAGAATGTTCTGGATGGCCCATACGTGAAATTGGCTCCATCAAAGTGGGAACACTGATGTGCTGGATCCTGCAATGCAAAATAGTCTGACTTTTGATTCCAATATAGTGTTCCATGGCAAAGAAACATATTTGTTGCAGGGAGGAGGTCTGTGGAGTGTTACTAACTTGTAGTTGCATCCTGCTTGACTACAAGCCTATTTTGACAATTGATACCAGGTGCAAAAACTGGAGATGAATCAACAGCAGCTGCAGCAGCAGGAGACAGGACGAGAGCTGTGCTGGACCCATGAAGAGCTTTATCCCCAGATATTCACTGCTGCACAAGATTCTCAAACATCCAGTCGTGCACAATGCCTTCAGGTGGGGTCGGTCATGTGCTCAACTTTTTACTACCTGCCTGTTGACAGTGGGAGCAAGGAAAGGCATAGGAATAGTGTGAGAAAGAACCTCCATAATATATATTTATCTCTTCAGGGAAGATGAACCTTTGGTCAAGATGTAAATATCAAAGATATATAAGAAATTGTAGTGAGAATATCAACAAGTATCACCATTAGACTGTATCAAGTAGCTAAGCTCTCTGCACATTACTTCTCTCACACATAACAACTGGCAGTAGAACTGAATGGCTGTTGGAATGTGAATGCCAAGATATAGTTTGAAATCTTACGTCTCAATTCACGGACAAAGCAAGAGATAGAGTATATCAAACGGGAGGCCACTGAAGCAGCAAATGAAGAAAGGTATGGTCTTGGCCCCCCACCTTTGTCTTACATCCTTACATGCTTTTTTTGAGTTGTACCTATTCTGGGCTAATGAGTGTTGTGAACATTAAGATCAGAATCAATTGCTCTTGCTGCTTTAGTTTCTGCCACCACTGTAGATGAATTCTCTTATGAGAACACATCTGTGTATACGTTTTTCAGAGTTCTACCCACCAACAAACAAAATCAAATTCACACATTGGGCTCTGAAAAAGGCTCTGGGTCTCTCTCATGTGCTTCATGGCTGCTGCAACTTGAAGTTGCAAACAAACCTGACTGCAATGAAATAGTTGTGTTGGGTTGCTTGCTATGCAGAACTTTGGAAGAACTCCGGCAGCCATCACTCGTTCATCTGACATGAAAAAAGACAAAAAAAACTGCTGTCATTTTGTTGTAAAAGCTATCAAGTAAAGCCTTCTTTCCAACAGGGTAGTTTGAAATTGGCAGACTCTAATGCCTGCATTCTTAAGACTACTGAGCAGCATATAGTTGATCCATTTTGTATCCTATATAATGAGGAGGCAGATTCCCAACTTGTATAGTAATCCGATGCTGAAACTAAATTAGATTATTTCCAAGGAGTGCATTATGTGCAACCCATCACACAGCTATGACTAGGAAATAAATTTGAAGGAATGCCAAGTGATGTTCTACAGTAGCAAATGCTCCTCCTACTATGTGAAGTTTCAAGTATGTAAGAACAAACTTCTTGAACAATCAGTCATGTTTCAGTTTCTGATCTTGAATTGGGTGCGCATGCAGGCCTCTACCCAGAAGTTGGAGCATCTTTGTACCTCCAAGCTGATTTATTGCAGCACAGAGACTATCTGGTAGAGGAGAGTCAAGGCCAACTGCAGTTGCATGTGTTTGATAATAAGCCCATGACACCACACTGCTGCCACCATCAATCATACTCAGTGCACAGAATTCAGGGTCAGCACTCTACGCTCCTCACCAGTCAGCAAGCTCCTGCAGTGTTGGCAACTTGGAGCCATTGATTATAAACCAGGGTGGTAGTAGGGGTACAAAAGTCTGCCACAGTTTTAGGTGCTTCAAATTAGGAGATGGGCAGTACCTTTTCTCTGCATCCAGCTCAGGTCGAGTTTCTCTGTAACATAGCTCTTGTTTGTTGATGTTCTCAATTGCAAATGCAAAGTACTTGTAATTGGAGATGGCACAATAGCAAACTCTAGCTCCAAGCTTTTTTTCCAGCTCCAAATACCAGATCTTTGCACTTTATTTGAGATCCTGCCTTGATCTCCAAGAGTATTGAGGCACTTGCTCTACAGTACTGAAGTCATATAGTATGTTTAGCACGTTGTGAGCATTACTGTAGGCATACACAGCACATTCTGTTCATAATTTTTTACACATTCCTTGCTGTTTTTCTGGTTATCATTTGTCCACCCTGTTCTTCGCATCGAATTAGCTGTCACCATTGCATGAAACTCCAGTTTTAGGACATGTTTTTTCTCTGTTTTCTGATTTCTGCACTGGATGGTTGATGCCTGAAAATGTTTTCAGTTCTGACCAATCTCTTTAATGGATTCTTTTCTCTATAGAGGCATAAGAGAGTTGAGGATGGTAATGTGCTCTTGGATCTTGTAGGCATTGGCATTTGTTGTGCATTGGAGAAATCATTTAAGCAAAGGCAGGTGATTGTTTTCTGGGTTTCTGGGTTCTTATGGAGACTCTCAACTTGTCAGAAGCAATCTCAGGATAAATTTACTATGTTTCTGCAGCCAGTGACATCTCTATCAATTCGGTTTTCTTTATTTTGATACCAAAAATCGTGATGGACCACACAAATCACACTCTGGGAACAATGCAACATTCCTGTTCCCAAGTTCTCCAAGAGTCAAACCTGTGGGCTAACTTATCTACAACTCTTACCACAACTTTTTCTTCCCTCCACTTGCAGTGGGTGTTGGCTTTTGCAGGTTGGGTGGAGAACAGAACTGGGAGACAAAAAACAGAGAAACCCATTCTCATTTTTCAACTCATTCTTGATTTTCATCACTTGTAATCAGTGAGCTTCCGCTGCCTCTTACTGCTTGGGGTATCCTTCCCTCTAGTTGTGACAACGGTCTTCCTCATTGTTGTCTTGGGTACCTTCTTTGTGGTCTCATTGGTAGCAATACGGTTGTCAAGGGTCTCATCCAGACGCTGATGTAAAGCATCAACCTGCTCTTGCTGAGGCAGTCCACCCACTTCTTTGTGGAGAGCATAGGCTGCTCCCATTCGCTCTCGGCACTCCTTGTTTGCAACAGTATGGTCAACCACTGCACTCCCAACACCTTAATTTTTTCAATATCTCTCCTATGTGTCAGCACTTAGCAAAAGTGCTGAATGAGGAATGATATTGAAGAATAGAGAGAACATTCGAGAATCTGGAGTTAAGCATGAGATGTGAGAATAGAAACTGACAAGGTCGTGGATAGTCAACTCCGATTATGCATTTTGCTTTCTTTTGCACCTTGATCGGTGCACTCCAAGGTTCATATATGTACTGCTTTGGCATATCTGTATCCCACAGTGTGCACCATTCTTCTTTTGTTCAGGGAAAAAAGACACAGAAAGGAGAGCACTGTTCAAGAAGCTGCTGCTCATAAACCAACAAGAAGAAGGCTCAACCCACTCTTCACAGGTTTGGAAACCAATCCCCCCCCCCCCCCCCCCCCCACCACAACAGGGACAAAATTAATCAAAAAAATATCACCATCAAAAATGTCAGAAAAAA
>Ga0116227_10010195_pt1 | contig 16562 bp, 13 predicted proteins | sample S1TSphgellanicum_FD_89693 | JGI IMG/M metagenome (GOLD analysis project Ga0116227, IMG submission 89693) | Host-associated microbial communities from peat moss isolated from Minnesota, USA - S1T2_Fb - Sphagnum magellanicum MG | ecosystem: Host-associated > Plants > Peat moss > Unclassified...
ATGTGGGCCTTGAAGCGGACCGGAAGTTCCTGAGACTTGAAGCCGCGTGCGCCGGCGGCCGCGATCATGTCATCCAATCCGAGGTTCGCCGCAGCGAAGATCTTTCGCGCCACCTCCAACTGTATCCAGGCGGCCGATTTCAATTTCGGATCCTGATCGTCGGCCAAATAAACCTGTTCATTGCTCCAGGAGTTTTGCACCACGGACCAGCCATAACTGGCAAGGTCGGTGCGGTGGATGATGAGCGCACCCACGGCACCCGCGCGAGCCGCTTGCTCGAATTTATAGGTCCAGCGGCCGTAGTAGGTGAGCGCATCGCCGTTGAAAAACTTCAGGTCTTGGGACGGAGGTTCGTTGACGATGACCAGCACCACCTTGCCCTTCACGTCGATGCCCGCGTAGTCGTTCCATTGATACTCTGGCGCGTCCACGCCGTAGCCCACGAACACGATGGGGGCATCGATGTCGACGCTGTCGGTCTGGGTCTGATTCGTAGTCACGAAATCATCGCCCAGCTTCAGCTCGAGAGCCGGGGCGCCGGCCGGCAGCACGGAAGCCGTGGTCGAAGGCAGGGTGTGTACGCCGCTGAACGCCACCTTTTGAAAGTAGGTGCCATTGTCGCCCGCGGGTTTCAGCCCGTATAACGCAAATTGCGTCGCGATGTAGCTGGCCGCGAGTTCGCTGCCGCGCGTGCCGGTGCCTCGCCCCTCGAGCAGATCGTCGGCGAGGAAACGCACATGCGCGCGGATTCTTTCTGCATCGATTCCTTTCAAGGCCGTGGTGACCTCGGGCGGCAATCCCAGTTGTACCGCGGGTTTCGCAGCCGCGCCAGTGCAGCCGAAGATGCTGAGTGATAGGCCCAGCGCCAGCGAGGGCACCGCCAGAATTTTCATCGTGACTCCAATGGCGAAAATCGCAATCGCGAACCGAAAGACTACCGCATGCCTCGATGTTTCGCTGATCCGCGTGGGGCATGCGAGTCACTCATAAGGCGCGAAGGAGACGCTCGTTGGCCTCGAGCATCTCTTCCGCGCCACGGTGAGCCTCCTGCAATCCCGCCACCGCGGGCTTCTTCCTTGATACCGCGGCTGTATGCTTGCATGCCAGCGGCGGCGCGCGGAATCGCCGAACCGCCTGCGAATGCACAGAAACTACGGTCCGGACCTACATGGATCGCTCGGTCGGTTGACTCATATGCATGAGTCAAATAAGCTCAAGGCATGGCTAAACGTCTACAAGTGATCCTGCAGGATGTGGAGTATCGAGAGATTCAGCGAGCCGCGGACGCGCAGCGCTTATCGATCGCTGCATGGGTTCGCCAAGCGCTTGCCGCGGCTCGCCGCCGAGAACCCGTGGGAAATGTCGGCAAGAAACTCGATACGGTTCGCGCGGCTGCGCGTCACGCCTTTCCCACCGCCGACATCGACGAGATGCTGGCGCAGATCGAACAGGGCTACGGCGCCTCCGACGATCGATGATCTTCATCGACTCGAACATCCCCATGTATCTGGTGGGCACTGCACATCCGCACAAAGTCGACGCCCAACGAATCCTCGAAAATCTGCTCAGCGAGCGGGTCAAATTGGTCACCGACGCGGAGGTGCTCCAGGAAATCCTGCATCGCTATGTGGCGATCGGCCGGCGCGATGCCATTCAACCTGCTTTCGACGCCATTCTCGGCATCGTCGATCAGGTGCTGGCTGTCGATCTACTCGCCGCGGAGCGCGCCAAATCAATCGTGCTGGGATCGCATCGCCTCTCGGCTCGCGACGCATTGCATCTGGCGGTCATGGAGCAGCATTCCGTGGGGCGCATCTTGAGTTTCGATGCGGGATTCGATGGCCACCCGGGAGTTGCACGCCTGTCTTGAGCCCCTATCGCTCAAGCCAACAGCCAACCCGGCGGGTAGGTGTCATCCACATACGTCTGTAACGACACCTCCCGGGAAAACCACGCACGCGGCGCAATCGTCAGCCCATCCTGCCACGGGCTCAAGTACGCACCCCACCAAGAAAAAGAGCTGTTCGCAATGATGTGATGATGGCAGGAGGCGATCAGATGCATGTCATCGAACGCCGTACCTCCCGCCGCGAATGTCGTGTCGGGCCGATCTTCGAACAGGGCGCGCGCCGCGGCCAAGTCGTCCGAAACGACGAAAAATTGGGGTCGATCCACCGCTCTGCCGACCAGGCGGATGGCCCGTTCGTAGTAGTCCTTCTGCAGCAGCGCGAACCGCTCCGGGTGCTGCGTATAGTCGCCGCGGCGCAGATGCACCGCCACGCCGCGTTCGCCGGCGGAGGCAGCGGCGGCCGCGTTCGCGCGGCCCACCTCCGAGATCACCGCGGGGAGATCGAAGGTTGTGCGGATCGCGCCGGCGATGTTCGCGAAGTACCGCCACGACTGGAAATAACCCTTGAGGTAAACAGTGCCCGAGAGGCGATCGAACTGCGGGTCGAAGTGGTGGCCCGGCTGTCGCCACACCGTCATTCCCTTCCACCAGCGGTACGGCGCGGCTGCGGGTTTGAAGCGCCAGTCGGTCGAATGACACAGCTTTGCCGGCAGGTTGAACGGCGTGAGTTCGTACGGCAAGGTCCGCGCGGAACTGGCGCGAAAACGATACAGCTCGAACTCGAGATTCGCAGCGAGACGGTGTGCCAGCGCCAGACCTGCGGCCGCGCCGAACATCTGGTTGCCCAGCCCGCCGACGATGCGTACGCGCACCAAGGGCGCGGCGGCTTGCATCCGCGCTAGCCGGTTCCGCCCACCGTCAGGCCGTCGATACGCAAGGTCGGCTGTCCTACGCCCACCGGCACCGATTGACCCTCTTTGCCGCAGGTGCCGACGCCGCCATCCAATTTCATGTCGTTGCCGACCATGCTGACGCGCGTCAACACGTCAGGACCATTGCCGATCAAAGTGGCACCCTTGACCGGCGCGCCGATCCTGCCATTCTCGATCATGTAGGCTTCGCTGGCCGAAAACACGAATTTGCCCGAGGTGATGTCCACCTGGCCGCCGCCGAAATTCACCGCATACAAACCCTTCTGCACCGAGGCCATGATCTCTTCGGGCGCACGCGAGCCGCTGCGCATGTACGTATTGGTCATGCGCGGCAACGTCATGTGCGCAAACGACTCGCGGCGCCCGTTGCCGGTCGCCGCCATGCCCATGAGCTTGGCGTTCATCTTGTCCTGGATATAGCCGCGCAGCACGCCCTTCTCGATCAACGTGGTGCACTGTGTCGGCGTACCCTCATCGTCCACGTTCAGCGATCCGCGCCGCCGATCCAACGTTCCGTCGTCGACCACCGTGATTTCATCGGCGGCCACCTTCTGTCCAATCCGGCCGGAAAAGGCCGATGTGCCCTTGCGATTGAAATCGCCTTCCAAGCCATGGCCAATGGCCTCATGCAGCAAAATTCCGGGCCAACCCGGGCCCAATACCACGGTCATCGCCCCGGCCGGCGCCGCCACCGCTTCAAGATTCACCAGAGCCTGTCGCACCGCCTCGCGGCCGTGCTCGAAGGGCACGTCACCGCGCAGCAATTCGTGCAAGCCGAACCGCCCACCGCCGCCGCTGTAACCCTGCTCGCGCCGGCCATTCTGCTCAACGATCACCGACACATTCATGCGCACCAAGGGGCGCACATCGGCGGCCAACGTGCCATCGCTGGAAGCGATCAGCACCACCTCGTACACGGCCGCCAATGACGCCATCACCTGCTTGACGCGCGGATCGACGCGGCGCGTGTCCGCGTCGACCTTCATCAGCCAGGCCACTTTGTCCTCATCTTTGATCGTATCAAGGGGATCCAACGGCAAATACAGCCGGTGCGTCAACGGTTTGTGCCAGGCCTTCACCGAGTTGCGGCCGCCGCTGCGGGCGATTGCGCGCGCAGCATCCGAGGCTTCCAGCAAAGCAGGCAGCAGTACTTCGTCGGTGTAGGCGAAGCCGGTCTTCTCGCCGCTGATGGCGCGCACGCCGACACCCTGTTCGATGCTGTGCGAACCCTCTTTGACGATGCCGTCTTCGAGCGCCCAGGACTCCTCGCGCGACAGTTCGAAATACAAATCGGCATAGTCGACGCCGCGGCTCATCACGGTGTCCAAAACCTGGCTCAGGCGGTTTTCATCCAGACCCGAGGGCGCCAATATCATCTTGTCGGCCACCTCGAAGCTGGAGGTGATGATTTCCGCCGAACGTGCGTTCAAGTGTGTACCGCCTGGGACATCCCCAGCTGTCGGTTGGCGAGCGCCGGAAAGCGCATCCGCGAATCAGCCTGTTTGGCAAGATCGATTTCTGCTGTGATCACTCCAGTACCCTTCGCCAAGCGTGACAACACCTGACCCCAATAATCCACAATGAGGGAATCGCCATAGGTTTCCCGGCCGCTGCTATGCGTCCCCGACTGCGCCGGCGCGACGACATAGCATAGATTCTCAATCGCCCTGGCGCGCAGCAGCGTTTCCCAATGCGCGCGGCCCGTGGGCACGGTGAAGGCGGCCGGCATGGCGAGCCACTCGGCACCCTGCGCCACCAATTCTCGATACAGTTCCGGAAATCGCATGTCGTAGCACACGGACATACCCAACCTGCCCACCGGCGTATCAGCCAGCACCGGCTTGACGCCCGGCATGACGTGGCTCGATTCGCGATATTGCTCGTTGCGGCCCGGGATGGTCACATCGAACAAATGGATCTTGTCGTAGCGCGCGACGCGCTTGCCGGCATCGTCGATCAGCAGCGAGGAATTCGCCACCCGGCTGGGCGTATCGCCGCGCAGCACGATGGTGCCGCCCAGAATCCACATCTTGAGGCTGCGGGCGGTGTCGCTCAAGAATTGCTGCACAGGGCCGTTGCCGTCCTCTTCGGCCACCTGCAATTTATCCGCATCCTTGAGGCCAATGAAACAAAAATTCTCAGGCAGGCAGGCAACATCCGTTCCGGCGTCCTTTGCTTCACGCAGCAGCGCGGCGGCCAACGTCAGATTGTCGGCGACGATATGGCTGGAGGTCATTTGAATGGCGGCAACTTTACCCATCTACTTCGGTGCCTCCGCAGTCGCGGCGGCCGCGTCTGCGCTTTTGATACGTTCTACCGTGGGATTATCCCAACTGCCGGTAATGCGATAATACCCTCGAGTGAGGCCCTTCAGCGGCTGTTTGAACACCTGTGTGAAAAGCAGCCCGGCAGCAATGCCCACCGGGCCCGCAACCAGGGCGCCGGCAACCGGAATCGACAGGGAACTGCCCAAACTCCCCGTTACCACTGCAGTTTGGTCGTAATCCCTGTTTTTCAAGCCAACCCTGCCTATCAGACCGATTTCCCCAGCCGGCCCCTTGAGCAGTATGTTCTCGGTACGGGCATTCCCGTCACTCAAATCGAAGTCGCCGCGCACCGTGTCGAACGCCAACCCCTTGTCGGTGAGATCGCTGAAATCCAACGCCAGCCGCCGCGGCAAAGCGGCGATGCTGCCGAGGCCCAACAGGCGCCCGGCGCCTGGTTTGAGACTGGTGACTTGGCCCTTGTCCAATGCCAAGCTCACGCGTCCCGCGGCCAGCAGGGCGGCGTCGGCCGTGGGAGCTCCATCCCAACTCAGGTCGAAATCCACTTTCCCACTCTTCGCCTGAATGTAATCGGCGTACCCCAGCTGCTTCAGCGTGTCCTGCACGTCGGTGCTGGTCAAACTGCCCTGAATCCGGCAGGTGCCCGCATCCATGCCTCGCCACTCTCCTTTCACGGTCGCCTTGAAGGTTGAGCCCGCGATGATCAGCTGTTTCAGGCTGACGCCGTCGTCGAGTTTGGTGAGCGTGGCCTGCACATCGCCGAATTTGCGGTCGCCCCAAATCAGTTCTGCGGCGTGAAAGTTGATGGCGGGAATTCCGTGAGGATCCCCAACATTCTTGGCGTTGGCCGCCGTCGCCGGTGCTCCCGAGTCTGCCGACTCGTCCTTGACGTCGGCCACGGAGAAACGTAACCGGTCGAATTGCAGATTCCAAGGCTCCGCGGCACGGGCGCCGGTCGGCACGGTGATGCTGCCCATGACATTGGGTCCGGCCACCGCAATTCGCCAACTCGCATCGGACACCGCAAGATCCAGCGACAGGTCGCGAAATGCCAAACCCAGGTAATCCAGCTCAGCGACCTGAAGCTTTGCGTCGTGCAAGTAGTAGGACAGCGGTTTCGCGCTCTTGTCCGGTGCGCCAAGTTTCAGCCACCCCGCCAAATCCAACCGTTCAACCGACCCACCCACGTCGAAGATTTGCGAGTCGTTGTCACCGGCCTCACCCGCACCGAACTGCAACGCCGCCCTGGCGAGATGCAGGCCGTCGGCATTGGACTCGAGCGCATAGGAGCCGACGACCAAAGAGCCCAGCGCGAAACGACCCTGGGGACCCGCGCCGCTCGGCCACTGTACTTCCAGAAACGACGGTAAAGGAGATACGGCCGGCTTCTGCAGCGGCGCCGGCAGCCCCAGGTCGAAGCCTACCAACGAGCTGCTGACGCGCAACGAACGCTCGCGCGCAGGTTCCGGCGTGATCTTCAGCACCGCGCGCCAATCAGTCATGCCGCGGATGTCGACCGCGGGCGGCAGGGAGATCGCTTCGTGCAGTGCATCTGCGCTCATGCTGCCGCGAAATTCCAGCTGCGTACGCGACAGCGGCCGCCCACGCGGCACGCGGGCCGTCATTTGAAATCCACCGCCGAGCAGTTGCCCATGCAAATCCGCATGAGAAACCTGGCCGTTGTCGAGGTCAAAATCGCCGCTGACATCAGTGGCCTTGGTGGACGATCCCGCCATATTGGCGGTCGCGCCGTCCAAAGTTGCGTGCACCAAAATCCGCCGGTGGGCGAAGTCCCTGAAGGGCAGAAACAGATCGACATTGGAGGCCAGCGCGCCCGTAAGTTCCGAGTTGGAAAACAGATGGTCCGACGAGGCGTCGAGCGGCGTGGCCCGCAGGAACGCCAGAGCCGCGGCAGCCTCGCCCTTGCCCGCAACGCGAAGGCGCAGTTCCCCGGTCCTGAAATCAGGAAATTTCGCATCGCCAGAACCGAACACCATGTCACCGATACGCCCGCTCTGCAGTCGCGCGCTCATGCCTTCATTGCGAAACTCCGCCAGCGTGGAGAGATCCTCGGCGACCGGCCAGCCTTCGCTGTAATCCAGCGTCAGGTTTTCGAGCGCCGCGCGCACCAGGAAGATTCCGCTGCCGTCGCGAAACGGAAACTGCCGTATGGGACCCTGCACCAAGGCCTCGGCATGGGATAAGCGACCGGCAACGAAGGCCCGATTCAGCCAATTCAGCGCGGCAGGCGCCAGCAGGGCGCGCGGAAAATAATTATGCGCGTTGGCCACATCGCCGTTCTCGATGCTGCTCACCAGCGTCATGATGGGGGAAGACCCATCGGCCGGCTGTCGCCAGGAAAATTTTCCATGGATTCCCGCATCGCGGGTTTGCGCCTGCCAGTCCGAAGCAGCCACCAACAATTCCTGCGCGTCATTCTTCCAATAGAGATGAACCTTGAGCTGCGGCAGATCGAGAGGTTGCGGCAGCTGCGTGGGCCAATTGAATACCGCGGTACTGCTGTCGATGAATAAATGTCCGCCCGATTCGGTCCCGGCAATCGAGCCGTTCAACCCGCGCAGGCCCGGGGCGCGCCGCACCGGAGCGAACCCCGCATCATGAAAGGTGGCCCGCAGTTGCAGCGCCCAGGGATCTTCGGCCGTTCGGCGCTGCATGGTGACTGCGCTATCGGTCCACTCGCCGGTTGGCGCGATGTCGCGCAGCAGATCGCGCACCGGCTTTTGGGGCAGGAATCCGGCCAGCGGCAGCAATGTCTCCGCGCGCAGATACGTGGCGCTCGCGCTCAAATCCACCAATCCCGCTGCCGTGCCTGTCCAGCTAGCGTCGAAGGCCGATTCCGGGTCGCTGCGCGCAGCACGCACGTGCCGGCCCGAAAGACTCCAGCGATCGCCGGTGTGCGCCAAGCGGAGCGAGCCGGTCATTTGATCGAACCTGGCCACGGTGCCGTCGGCCAGTTTGGTCGCCACTGCGCTCGCAGCGAAACTCAGGTCGGCGCGATCAAGCGATCTGCCATGGCCCTCGGCTGTCACCTCGAACGAACCATTGCCGCCGTCCAATCCCGCCAGGTGATCGGGCAGGAACTCATGCCACCCCAGCAGCGAGATGCCGCGGGCATCGACCAGTGCATTCCAGGCGGCGGTCCGGACATCGCCGTGTCCGGTGACGGTGGCGCTGAAGCTCACCGTGCCGCCAAGGGCGGGCGGCAATATCGAGGTAAATCGAGCACGCAAGCCGCCCTCGCCGCGATGCAGATCCAGGTTGACATCGCGCAGCGTCAGGCGCGGCAGCGCTGCATTCCAATCCTGCAGCGTCAAGGCGGCATGGCGGATCAACAAATTGCCCGCCGGCAAGTCATCGATGCTCAGCATGCCAGGCGAGGCGTTTTCCCCTTCGAGTTCCACTTCCGAGGCCATGGCGAAGCGGTCCGGGCCCAAGCGCGCCACGGTGATGTCCGGCGAGTCGATTTCGATCCGTCCCGCCAGCAATTTGCCGCTGCGGATCAGTTGCCAGACATCGACGGCGATGCGGCCGCCGTGGGCGCGCGCCAGCACGCGCTGATCGTCCTTGGAGCGCAATTCCAGACGCTCGAAGTAAAGCTCGGGTCCATACCAGCGGAACGCCGGCGAGACATGTTCGAAGCCTATGTGGTATCCGATTTGCGCATGCACCCATTCCTTGATCTGCGCTTGATAGCGCGGCGCCCGATCGAGCGTGACCTTGACCGCCACCAACAGCAGCAGCACGAGTGCCACCGACCCGGCGAGAATCGATGCCAAGATTCGGCCGAATTTGCGGATCATCATCTACATCAGCACGACGTCGTATTGATCGACGGCGTAGAGGGATTCGGTCTGAAGTCGAATGGGTTTGCCGGTGACCAGTTCCAACTCACCCAATGCCGACGATTCTTCATCCAGCAGCCGCTCGATGACGTCTTGATGCGCCAACACCATGAGCTGTTTGCAATCGAATTGGCGAGCTTGCCGGACGATCTCACGGAACACCTCGTAGCACACGGTTTCCGTCGACTTGACGAAACCCCGGCCCTCGCAGGTAGGACAAGCCTGGCACAAGAGATGTTCCAGGCTTTCGCGGGTGCGCTTGCGGGTCATTTCCACCAAACCCAATGGCGACACCGAGGAGATGTTGGTCTTCACGTGGTCGTCGCCGAGGGCCTTCTCCAGCGCCTGTATCACCTGCCGGCGGTGCTCCGCTTCCTCCATATCGATGAAATCGATGATGATGATGCCGCCCAAATTGCGCAGCCGCAGTTGCCGCGCGATGGTCACCGCGGCCTCCAGGTTGGTGCGAAAAATGGTTTCCTCTAGATTGCGATGGCCGACGAAGGCGCCGGTGTTGACGTCGATCGTGGTCATCGCCTCGGTCTGATCGATGATGACGTAGCCGCCGGACTTCAAAGTAACCTTGCGCTCCAGTGCCTTCTGGATCTCCTCCTCCACATGGTGCAGTTCGAACACTGGCCGCGCTTCCTCGTACAACTCGATCCGCGGCAGCGCTTCCGGCATGAAGGCGGCGGCAAATTCCTGCATCTCGCGATGCGCGCTGGCCTGGTCGATCAACACCCTCTCGACATCCGGCCGCATCAAATCGCGCAACACACGCAGGTGCAGAGGCAAATCCGCATGCACCAGATTGCCCGGCTCGGTACGCAGTCCCTTTTGCCGCACGAATTCCCAGAGCTTGCGCAGGTAGATTACATCCGCGCGCAACGCTTCTGCGGGCGTGTCTTCCGCCGCCGTGCGCACGATGAAACCCGCATCCTCATCCGCCAGCATGCCGGCCTGCACCGCCGCCCGCAGTCGTTCGCGCTCGGCCTCGTCTTCGATGCGGGCCGACACGCCGACGCCGCGTCCCTTGGGCATGTACACCAGGTAGCGGGACGGCAGAGTCATGAAGGTGGTCAGGCGCGCGCCCTTGGTGCCCAACGGGTCCTTCACCACCTGCACCAGAATCTCGTTTCCCTCCGACACCAGGCTGCGGATATCTTCCGTGTGCGGGGATTCTATGTCCGAGGCATGCAGAAATGCGGTGCGCTCCATGCCGATATCGATGAAAGCGGCTTGCATGCCGGGCAGCACGCGCGACACCCGGCCGCGATAGATGTTGCTGATCAAACCGCGGCGGCTGGCGCGCTCCAGGAACACTTCCTGGAGCACACCGCCGATCACCACGGCGGCACGGGCCTCGTGCGAACTCGCGTTGATGAGAATTTCGGTGCTCATGCCGTGAAGTCTGCTTGCCAATGGGCGATGCCGGCTGCCTGCAGCAGTTCGGCCGTTTCGAACAGCGGCAACCCCATGACTCCGGAATAGCTGCCGCGAAGCTCCGCGATGAAGACGGCGGCGGCGCCTTGAATGGCATACGCCCCGGCCTTGTCGCGTGGTTCCCCAGTATCCCAGTAAGCGCTGGCCTCGGCGGCCTCTATCGGCCTGAATGTGACCAAATTGTGACTGATTCGAGCTTCGATACCGCTTTGCGTCCGCAGCGCCACGGCAGTCAAGACCTCGTGGGTGCGGCCCGACAACTGCATCAGCATTTCTGCGGCCTCATGCTTTCCGGACGGCTTGCCGAGAATCTGTTGATCGAGGACGACCGCGGTGTCGGCCGCGAGCACGGGCGCATCTTGCGCGAAGCGCCAGCCTGCCTCGGCCTTTTCCGCGGCCAGCCTTGCAACATATCGTAGCCCCGGTTCCCCGGCTCGCACGCGTTCATCAATGTTCGCGGCAAGGATTCGAAACGGCACGCCGATTTGACGCAGCAGCTCGCGGCGGCGTGGCGAGGCGGAGGCCAGATACACGAACCCTGCTGACATCAGGCGCGATGATAGGGATGGCCGGCGAGCAGGCTCATTGCCCGGTAGATCTGTTCGGCCACGACCACCCGAACCAACGCATGGGGCAGCGTCAACGCCGATAACGACCAACTGAGATCCGCTCGTTCGCGGCATGCGGCTGCGAGGCCATCCGGGCCGCCGATCAGCAACGCCAGGCGCCGTCCGTCGCTCAGGCGTTCCGCCAGCCAGCGGCTGACCTGCTCGGTGGTCATGGTCTTGCCGGCCACCTCGAGGGCGACGACATAGTCCTCCTTGCCGATCGCGGCCCGCATGTCGGCGCCCTCGCGCTCAATCGCACGCCGCGGGTTATCGCCGGCGCGGCGCGGCGCCACCGCAATTTCGTGAAGCTCCAACATGAGCGGAGTGCGCAGACGCTTCTGGTAGTCGAGAAAGCCGCTGTTCACCCATTCGGGAAGACGGGTGCCGGCAGCAATCAACCGGCATTTCATGTCTCAGGCGCGCGCGGCGGTGCGCTTGGCAACGGTCATATCCCACAGCTTCTCGAGCCCGTAGAACTCGCGGACCCGCGGCAGCATCACGTGCACGATCATATCGTGCAGATCGATCAGCACCCAATCGCCGTCTTGCTGGCCCTCCACGCCATGCGGCCTGAAACCGGCTTCCTTGGTCTTTTCAACCACCCGCTGCGCCACTGATCGAACATGCCGGTCGGAAGTACCGCTGGCGATCACCATGTAGTCGGCGATATCAGTGAGCCCGCGCACGTCCAATACCTTCACGTCCAAAGCCTTCATGTCGTCCAACGCGTCAACGACCACCTGCTGCAGGTTGGGCTTGGAACTGGCGGGGACACTCTTGGGAGAAGACTTGCGCGCGGGCTTGGGATGGGCGGCCTTTTTCTTGGCGGCGGTGGCGGACTTGGGCGGGGACTTGCGTTTGATTGGCACTAAGTATTGTTCCGGTTCTTGGAGTAGCAATGGGCGCTTAGTATAAGATCCCGTACCGCATCCGGCATCAGGAATCGCGGGTCGCGCCCCATGCCGATCAGCTGCCGCACCTCGGTCGAGGAAATCTCCAGCTGCGTGACCGCATGAATGTAGATGCAGCCCGCCCGTGATTCGTGCAGGTCGCCAATTCGGCCGGTGCCGCGATCGACCAACAGTTCGCCGAGCGGCCCCATGCCGGGCGCCCGCCAGCCCGGGCGGTGGGCGACCACCAGGTGTGCCAGCTGCAGCAGTTCCTGCCACTGATGCCATTTTGGCAGGCTTAAAAAGGCATCCATGCCGACGATCAGACACAGACTGCGATCGGGGTACTCGTGCCGCAATTCCGACAGCGTCTCGACCGAATAAGACGGACCCGACTTGCGCACTTCGCGATCATCGACGACGAAGCCAGCCTGGCCCGCAGTGGCCAACTGCACCATTTGCAGCCGCAGCATCGCGTCCGCCAAAGGTTGGTCGCGATGTGGCGGATTGCCGGCCGGCAGGAATCGAATCTCCTTCAGACGCAGTGCCTGCTGCAATTCGAACGCGGTGCGCAAATGCGCATAGTGAATGGGATCGAAAGTACCGCCAAAAATGCCCATCGGATTCATCCGCGCACCTTAGCCTGATTCCGAGCCGGCTGGCAAAGCGCCCGCCAGCGCTCCGGTCAATCCCGTAATGGCGCTCCACGCATCGCCGGCGGCCAAGCCCTTCAGCACCCGGTCGGCCTGACTGGCCTGGATGAGCAAAGGCGCCAGTGGCAGTTTGCGCAACCGGGAAAGCGCCTTGGGTGAGGGCTGCGCCGCGAGATTCCAGCCGGCGCCGCGCGCGCTGGAACGCAGCCGCTCGCGCTCGCGTGCCTGCCACAGACCCCGCAGCTCGCGCAGCAATGCCCACAAAATCAGCGTCGGCTCCGTGCCCTCGCTTTTCAATCCCTCGAGGACGTGCATGGCGCGCGACGCGTCGCCCGCCGCGGCGGCCTCGGCCAGCTGAAACACGTCATAACGTGCGCTGTCGCCCACCGAGCGCAGCACCAAGTCACGGGTGATCGGGCCGCCGTCGGCCAGCAGGCTGAGTTTTTCCAATTCCTGTTTGGCGGCCAGCAGATTGCCTTCGACACGATCGACGATGAGCTGCGCAGCGGCAGCCTCGATGTCGATACGCTGCGCTTTGGCCCGCGCGCGCAGCCACCCCGGCAAAGCGACGGTCTCCACCGGCCAGATTGGCACCCACACGCCATGTTTTTCCACGGCACGCACCCACGGCGCATCGCCGCTCTTCTTGTCGAGTTTGTCAGTGGTGATCAAGCACACCACATCCGGGGGCGGCGCTTCGGCCAGCTGCACCAACTGCGCCGCACCCTTATCCGGCTTGCCGGAGGGCATGCGTAATTCGAACAAGCGCCGTTCGGCGAACAGCGACAAGGATTGGCTGGCGTTGCGCAGGCCGTCCCAACTGAAGCTGCGATCGATGAAAAATAGTTGCCGGTCCGCATAGCCCGCTTGGCGGGCCGCCGCCCGAACCGCGTCCGCCGCTTCGCCGACCAACAGCGGCTCATCACCGGATATGAGATAAACAGGCGCCAACCCCCGGGCCAACGCACCGCTGAGCTGTTCGGCGTTCAGGCGCAAACAGGATCTCGCGAGAGGCTAATAGTGCGCAGGCCCGGTGAGGGCGGCACGCGCGGTTTGATATTCGGATTCCAGCCGCGCCACCATGGAAGACACCGACTGCACATCGTGAATGCCGCTGACGCTTTGTCCGGCGCCCCAAATGTCCTTCCAAGCCTTCGCGGGCGCATTGCCGCCGGACGCGAAATTCATCTTGGTTTTGTCTGCCAGTGGCAAGTTATCCGGGTCGAGTCCGGCCTTCTCGATGCTGCCGCGCAGGTAATTGCCGGCAACACCGGTGAACAGATTGGTGTAGACGATATCCTCGGCCGCACTGTCCACGAGCATTTGCTTGTATTCGGGCGGCGCATTGGCTTCTTCGGCCGCAATGAAACGCGTGCCCAGGTAAGCCAGATCCGCTCCCATGGCACAGGCTGCCAGTATGTCTGCGCCCGTACTCATCGCCCCGGAGAGAATGATGGTGCCGCCGAACACTTCGCGAATCTGCTTCACCAGCGCAAAGGGGCTTAAAGCCCCGGCGTGGCCGCCGGCGCCGGCGCATACGGCAATGATGCCATCGACTCCCTGGGCGGCGGCTTTCTCGGCGTGACGCCGATTGATGACGTCGTGAAACACCAACCCGCCATAGCTGTGCACCGCGGACACCACTTCCGCGGGCGGGCGCAGGCTGGTGATGACGATGGGCGCTTTGTGTTTGACGCACAACGTCACGTCCTGTTCGAGCCGGTTGTTGCTGGCATGGACGATTTGGTTCACGGCGTACGGCGCGACCTTCGTGCCGGGATTGGCGCGCTGAAATGCCGCGAGTTCCTCGTTCAACTGGGCCAGCCATTCATCCAGCTGCGACACGGGCCGGGCATTCAGCGCGGGAAATGCACCGACGATGCCGGCCTTGCATTGCGCCAATACCAGGCGTGGAGTCGAGATGATGAAAAGCGGTGAACCAATCAGCGGCAAGCGCAGGTGGCCGCGCAAGATGGCGGGTATGGGCATGGCTCCATTATGCCCTTCGGCCGATTTTGCCCACAGGTATTTTGATTTCGGCCGCCGCGGACTGCTGGGTGGAACCGGCACCCGTGCCGCAATCCTCACAGCCGCCGCAGCCACCCTTGGCTTTCACCGCAGCGGCTGCGCCAAGCTTTTGCGACCATGTCGATAAACGCAGCATCGGTGGCGCATTCGCCGCAGCCCGGCTCAAGGAAGCCAATATTCGTCGCCGCCACGTTCGAGGTCCCAAGCTCATGGTGGCATAGCCCGCACTTGCCGCCAGGACGATTGCCACCAACGTTTGGTCCAGCCAATGATTCATGACAACGCCAGCGCGATTCGATAAGTCATGAAAGATGCGAGGTAAGCCAAGCCAAACATATAGCCGGCCATGATCAAGGGATATCGCCACGAATTGGTTTCCCGCTTGACCGTGGCCAAGGTCGACAGGCACTGGGGTGCGAACACATACCATGCCAGCAGCGAGAGCGCCGTAGGCAGGCTCCAAGACTGCGAGATCAGCGGCGTGAGCGCGCCGCTGATGTCATCGCCGGTGGCCGACAGCGCGTAGACGGTGCCGAGGGCGCCCACCGCCACTTCGCGAGCCGCGAGACCGGGCACCAAGGCAATCGATATCTGCCAATTGAAGCCGATGGGCTGGAAGATGACCGCCAGCCATGCCCCCATATGTCCCGCGATGCTGTACTGAATCGCCGGGCCGGTGGCGCCGGGCGGCGGTGCGGGAAAAGAACTCAGGGCCCACAGGATGACCATCAGGGTCAAAATGATGGTGCCCACGCGGCTCAGGAAAATCTCGACGCGCTGCCACAAGCCAATGGCCAGATTACGCAAGTTGGGCCAGTGATAGACCGGCAACTCGAGCATCAGCGCCTGAAAATCATTCTCGCCGCCGGCGCTGCGCTTGAGCACGAAAGCAACTGCCATGGCGCTCAATACCCCGATCAAATACAGAGCGAACAACACCAGGCCCTGCAATTCCAAACCGCCCCATAGGCTGCGGCGCGGTATGAACGCGCCGATGATCAGCGCATACACCGGCAGGCGCGCCGAACAGGTCATCAACGGCGCAATCATGATGGTCGCCAGGCGATCGCGCGGGTTTTGAATGGTGCGGGTCGCCATGATTCCTGGGATGGCGCAGGCGAAGCTCGACAGCAATGGAATGAAGGCGCGGCCAGACAGCCCGACGCTGCCCATGATGCGATCCAACAGGAAGGCAGCGCGCGGCAGGTAGCCGGACTCCTCCATGATCAAGATGAAAAAAAACAGAATGATGATCTGCGGCAGGAACACCAGCACACTGCCGGCACCGGCAATGACGCCGTTGATCAACAAGTCTTTCATCAGGCTGGCAGGCAGCACTGCGCCGACCCAATCGCCAAAATCGGCGACGCCAAGCTTGATCGCATCCATCGGCACCTGCGCCCACGCAAACACCGCCTGAAACACCAGAAATAGAATCACGGCCAGGATGATCGGACCGAGCAAGGGATTGAGCACCAGCGCATCGACCCGGTCGCTGAAGGTGATGCCGTCCAGCCGATCGCCCCCAACCACGCCAAGAATCCGGCGCACCTCCGCTTGATCGTGTTCGATGTCGGCGCGGCTCAAAGGCTGCCACGACGCCGCGCGAGGCGCCGACTGCGGCACAACGGTGTCGTTCAACACGTTGATCAACGCACGCACACCGGCAGCCTTCACTCCCACCGTTTCAACGACCGGCACCCCCAACTCTGCCGCCAAGCGGACTGCGTCAATGACGATGCCTTTGCGGCGCGCGATATCCGTCATGTTGAGCGCCACCACCATGGGCAGACCGAGGCGTTTCAGGCTTAGCACCAAGCGCAAGTTCTGCCGCAAATTCGTGGCATCGGTGACGCATACCACGAAGTCCGGCTGCGCTTCCCCGGCGCGACGGCCGAACAGTACGTCCGCGGTGATGCGCTCATCCGGCGTCAGAGGATCGAGGCTGTAAGCACCCGGCAGATCCAATATCCGTATACGCAGACCCGAGGGGGTGAGCAGCGAGCCTTCC
>Ga0116227_10010196_pt1 | contig 16561 bp, 6 predicted proteins | sample S1TSphgellanicum_FD_89693 | JGI IMG/M metagenome (GOLD analysis project Ga0116227, IMG submission 89693) | Host-associated microbial communities from peat moss isolated from Minnesota, USA - S1T2_Fb - Sphagnum magellanicum MG | ecosystem: Host-associated > Plants > Peat moss > Unclassified...
CATGGGTTACCCACTAGTTATTTCATAATCTGAACCTTATTTTTTCGGGAAAATAATGCGTACTTTACTGGGATGCGTACTTAAACGGGTGCGTACTTAGGCGGGAGGCTACTGTACAAGCATATGGCACCTGGGCATCAAACACTGGCTATATAAGGACACAATCAGTGTAATATATGTGTCATTACCCAATTGCCAAAATTCACACTAGAGTTATAATATATGTCACAATAAACATCACATAATAATAATAATAATAATATTATTATTATTATTATTATTATTTTGTACATTATTGTCATGGATGAAACCACAAAGGTAAAAAAATACCCGACCCCATAGGGATTTGATGGAATGTCAGCGAGCCTCGTGTTATAGTAGTTTCAATATCAGGTTTGTAGAGGTAGCTGCTTTCATACCAGCCTCAAATCATGGGTTCTCAATGTGTTTTCATCATGTTCCCATGGAGGTTCCCCAAGTTCCCAAGGTGTTCCTCAAATTGTTCCCAATAGCACCTCCCTTTTATCCCATATGGTTTGCCCAAAGTTCAACTCTCATGTATATAAACTGAAAAGGTAGGCCACATGAGAGCACACTTGTTGCTAATTTGTGACCTGGGGTCCAAAGAGGTGCTTCTGCTGGGGAAGAGAGCCCCAATGTTCCCAAATAGATCCAGTGAGGAAGTTTTTAGGTTTTAGTTTGGACTTGCCATAAATGGACTTCATAGCATTGAATTTTTTGGGGGAAGTTTTTCATTTTTGGGGGAATTTTTTGGTGAAAAATTATTTTTAAAAAGAATATTATTTCAAAAAAGAAGGAAAGAATCTGTCTACACATTATTTCAAAATTTTCAAAATCATCATAATTATACCTACAATATAAAAGTGTACTTAAGATTTTATATTTTCCTATTCTAAATATTGTCAAATTTGGCAATACTTATGGATGAATGCCACTTGAGCAACATCACAATTTGTTTTGAAAAAAACACTCTACTTTCGCTAGTCATTAGGTGATGACCCACTTGTTACACTGCATGACATTTGCTTTAATATGATTAAATGATGTGTGATTTACGTATGTTACAAGGAAGATCAAATAGTCATCTTAATCCCTACTTAAAATTAGGTGTGCATACCTTGATCAGCTAAAAATGTGGGAAAAACAAGTTTTTAATTTTCTCATTAGGTGCAAATACGTTCAAAGGAGCCAACGAGATTACAAGTTGTAAAAGGAATGTGAACCTTTTTTTAGTTTTTTTCATTTTTTCATCTGAAATATTTTGCAACTTATTATCAAACATGCATATAGTTGCCCCAATACGTGTTTTGTGTTAGTCATTGTTGAATACATATGAGTTTTTTAAAAAGTGTGTAGATTTTGTCAAATTTTGTGTTTCATTTTTTAAAAATATTATAATTTTCAATCACACCAAATTATGTTAACTATTTTAGGTTTTTGTTTCTTTTATGATAAATTACAACTTTGTTTTATATGTCATGGACATTACACCCCATTTACATGTGTTAATCAACTTTTGAAATTTCGGTATTTTGAAACATACATTTATTTTCTAAAAAAGTTAAATTTCATAATTTTTAAATTGTGAATATTTTTGAGTGGATAGTAGGTTACTATCATTTTAGTTTTTTTACCATTAATTTTTTTGTTAAAAGAGTCCTTTATCTTAATCCTTTGCAAATTTGATTACTTCTAACAAATGTATTGTTCATGTTCAAAAGTTTTTTACTAAAACCATAACCCAAATTTAATTTAATTATTAATTTGAATTCCTCAACATTCACATTAGTCATTTAACACAACTTGGAATGATTAACATATTTTTAATGTCAAAACAAAAACATATATAAATTTTTTAACAATTTTCACCATTATCCAACATGGTTTTTTACTCATTGGAACATATTTGCATTATTATTCTTACTTTAATCATAAATGATTTTTCAAATGTGTCTCATATTTATATTACATAATGCAATAAACATTATATTGTAATTTCATTATTATTTTTCTAGTAACATGGGTCAGATTTAACACAAACATATTCTACATGAATTCTTATTTTATTAAAACATTATTCCATGTGGTTTAATGCCAAATTTCCTATTATTCACGAAAATGTGATTATTTTCCAATTGTAGCATCCATGATTTCTTCCTATACGATTCCACAACTAGGTTGCATTTGAGATCATTTTGCAATTCCATCTTTTGTTAAACCAACTTAAACATGACACATGAAAGAAGGTGTTCAAAGTTAAAACCCCCCTCCATTGTTCACCATTCCAAACAACCATTTGTTAAGATCCCAACCTTTTGTAAATTTGTGGTGTTTTTTCCTTGGCAAATTATCACATTTTTTTAACTTGAAAAATATAATGTCAACCTATGCAAAGGATTTTTTAATCTTTAAAATGGCCCAATTGTGCCAAGTTTTCTTTTAAAAGGCAAAAAATCACTAAATTTTTATGCTAAATTTTAATAAGTTGTCAAAGATATTGAAAGATGTTTAATTCTTTTTTATTTTGATATATAGTTTCACAATGCCAAAATGTGGTCTTTATGACTAGGACATCTTGCAATTAATGTTCAAACATAATCATGTAGTCATATATGGCCTTTAGTTGCTATCATCTTATTGACTACAGTTAAAATTATGAGTACATGACTATAATTAGGACTAAAAGTAATTATGAATAGGATTATAATGACACAATTAGTGTATATATTGAAGCAATATTTGAATTTGAAATAGTATAAGCAAATTTAATTTAGTTTGAAATGGACAAACAAATGCTTAAGTAATCTAATTTAGTTTACCATAACCTAAATTAACATATTTTAACACAATTTAACTTATTTCAGCTTAATTTAACTTAAATAATTTAATTTAACATAATTTAATATATATTAAAATAATATAAATTTATTTATCTTAATTTGATTATCCTAACTTTAACCTAGCAATTAATTTAATTTAGCTTTGTTTAAATAATTTAAACCTGTTTTTTAAAAACCAAATTAACTAAATTTATTCAAATTTAATTTAAGTAACCATGTTTAACCAAATTTAACGTCAATATTTCATTTTAGTCTAACTTATCCAAGTTTTGCCAAGTTTCGTCAAATTTAATGTTCAAATAGTCATGTTTAACCAAATATAACCTCCATACCCTAATTTAGCATAAATTTATCCAAGTTTTGTCAAGTCTAATTAAGTTTAACCTAAGTAGCCATGTTTAACCAATTTTTGCTTCTAAACTTTAATTTAGCTTGATTTATCTAAGTTTTGCTAAGTTTAACCAAGTTTAATTTAAATAACCATGTTTAGTCAAGTTTTGTCAACTTTTATTTCAATACCTTAGTTTAGTCAAATTTATTTAATTTAAGTTTTGCCAAATGTAGTTAGGTTTAACCTAAGTACATATAAATATGGTTTTTTTATTGTGACACATGGCATTTTGTGAGGTTGCTATGTGTCTTGTTGGATCTAGAACTATGTCCTTTGTGACTATAATAGTTAACGTGTTTGCAATTAATGCGACTATTGACATTTATGACATGGTCTTATGTACTAGCAATCATATAATCATCTTCAATCATAGATGGCTCATATGACTAGATTTTTGTAGTCGTAAATGTCATGTTTTGGTGTTATGTTTATAATCAAATTTGTTAAATATTGATTGATAATGACCACTTCCACAACATCAAAAAAAATTAAATACCAATTTGTTGAAATGATCAAAATTTCATGCCATTATATTTCATTTGGATGTTTACAAATAAAGTGTCATGTCATCTATGAAATTATAGTTTAATGAAATTGAAACATTTAAATGTTTAAACACCATAAACATATTATCTATGAAAATATCTAGGTGTGATTATAATAACTTTATATTGGAGTTTTAGGAGATTGTTTCCTATAGATTGTGCTGGCAATTTAGAAGGAGGGTGCCAATTTTAGTTCGTAGTTTAGTATTTCAAAATAGGTCCCAAATTGATGTTGGATTCACATGGTATTTGCACATCCTATATTAGTACTAGTAAGCCTTTTAAAATTTAAAAAAAAGAAGGAAACATCAGTAGTGCAAAAGTTTTGACATTTGAATACCATGTTGATATTCATAATATTCGTGTGGTGTTATATTGGTAGGAATAGTGAGTTTTTTAAAAAAATGATACCAATACATTATCAATTTCAAAGTTCAACATTCAAAAATATAAAACATATTCTTACCTTATTTTTACAACCCACAAAAAGGCCATGTTACTTGTATTGGTACCAAAAAAACTTGACAACTACAAGATTGGTAGAGTATGATAAAAAATATTTATAGACACAACTCAAAACAACATATGTATATGTTAAGTATCAATACTAGTTAATATTGGGTAATGCCAACAAAATTACCTCACAAAAGTGGCAACTTTTGCATTCAAAAAAACACATTTACATCCAAAACCTCACATTTTCCCAAGTTTTTTTCACCAAAAAAATCACAAAACAATAAAAAAAATTCATAGAAAATCATTGAATTGGTTTAATATTCCATACCAACATCCATACCAATTTCTCAACAATATATTAATACAACATTGATCTGAGCCCATTAATAGAGATGATCATGTTGAGTTGAATATTCACCACATTACCTTGAAGTGTGTATTTATTGGAAGATAACCCATTTCATCTTGAAAATGCAATATGTTTGAACAATTACTAGATTTTGCTTTCACCATCTTAGATCTATAATCAATGTGGAACACATTTATCAAATAATCTACAATTATGTATCATTGTGGTTGTTGTGTTTTGCATGCATGTTACAATTTGTAACTAGATAAAACAACATGATTGGCATTGAATGGTCCTTGTGATTTTTTTGTCATTGGTGCATTCATAATATATAAATGAAGTTTGGCTATGCCCTTGGGGTTATTTGCAAGAGAGGGTAGACCAATAATGCACTTGATTTTTTTATTTATTTTTTGAATGTGATCAATCCATTTTAATAGATTGTAGAAGCATATTAAACAAACCCTTGCTAGCAATTATGTACATAATTCTAGGCCAAATTGTTAACCTCCAATTAACAATATTATTATTTGTTTCATCTTTTTTACAAGGTAAACAACACCCTATGTTGAAATTTTGGTTTAACCTTCATCAATACCCTATTATTTGATCATTTTTAGCACATTCATGCCTATTTTCACTCTATGTTTAAAGAAAAATGCAATGAATATCCACTTTATATTAGGGGTAATGACCTTTTATGCATGTATTTTACGGCTCATTCTTTTTGTTTAAGGCCAAAGGATTCATAAGTTAATTATTTAATGTTTTAGAAACACCTTAGTAGGAATTACTTGTCGCTGCTTTTCCTTGACCATAGTACAAGTTTCATTAATTGCTTGCATGAAGAATGGTTTATTATGAACCTTTTTTACTAGTTAAAATACTTTAGCCATTAAGAGTAGGAAACTTTTAGCAAATCTGCATAAATTTTCATCTTAGCGGTTCCACCAAATTTGATATCACTTGTCCAATTGTCATCCATGAAAGAGTTTCAAAATCAATATTATTTCTTCTTCTATTAGGAGGTCGATAATTTGTAGTACCTTTAAAACACCTTATTTTTGCTTCCTTACATTAAGATGAAACAATTGATGTTCAATTGAAATTTGATTAACTCTTGAAATGGAAAAGTATATATTTGGCCTACTGTTTACCAAGTATATATTGATTTTCCCACCATTTTCCTATAGGTAGTTGCATCAACCTATTAATTGTTTGTGTCTAATGTGAGTCTTATGCCTTCTACCATTGGCACCTTGGTCAAATTGTAGTCATCCATTATAAAAATTTGAGGCATGTCTTCAATGTATTATCTTCAAAATAAAATAGTCCTTCTTTAGGGGAAAATGAAATTCATCCCCATATAGTGTTCAAATTTGTTATGTCCAAAACCTGTCATTCAAAACTACTCCATTAATTGCACTTTGAGCTAAGTATTCTTATTTTCTAAGTTGCCCATGATGACTAAATCATCCACATAAAACACGACTATTAAAATTTTCTTTTCATGACACCAATAAAAGATATTTGAATCTACTCCATATTTAAACATATGCAAGCTCTTGAAAAGGTTGTCAATCTTTTCATTATAGGCTTTGGAGCTTATCAAAGTCCAAACAATATTTTGTTAAACTTATAGACCAAATGTTCATTTCCAAATATCATGAATAATTTAGGTTACTTCATGTATACCTCCTTTTGAAAATCACAAACCAAGAATGATGTTTTGAGATCCATTTGTTAAATTTTCCAACCACAATGTGTTGCAAAGAGCTATCATAGATCTAATCATGCTCCATTTGAAAATTGGTACAAAGGTTCCTTTAAAATATAAACCATCCCTTTGATCAAAACCTCTAGTTCCTAACCTAACCTTGCATTTTAAATGTTTGTGAGTGGGATTCTTTTCAACTCTCTATATCCAATTAGCTATTATTAGTCTTTATCCAAAAGGCAATTTAGTTCATTACCAAACCTAATTGCGTGAATTGGAATCCATTTCTTCAAACATTGTTGATTTCCATGTCTTGTAAATTACTACCTCTAAAAAATGTTTAGTTTCCAAACATGATCAACATTTCCCACAATGAATTTGTCAAAATGCTTAAGCATTACATTCACCCTTCTCGGTCATTGTGGCTACACACTAATTTGAAATTACCCAACTATACATTCTTGATAATTGATGGTGTTCATTAATTCATAATTGATTTGAATCTTTTAATGAATTCATAATATTATTTAATGTTGGAAATGCATATCTAATTATTGATGTTCATTTATTGTTGATGAATGTGATACATTTAGAAGCACTCTAATTTCCCATGGCCAAATGAAGTTCATGTTAGAGTTCCTTTGTTATGGTGTTATATTCAAAATAAGTTCAACACTTGGGTTGATTTAATTTTGAATTTTCCATTCCTAACGATATTTCTTTCAAGTGTATTTATCCCCTATCTCGACAAAACATGGAGAAATTATATGACCAATAAACGTTCCATTGTTGTTTAATTTGAAAACTTTGATTTTTTTTTCCATCTTTATTTCCACTTCATTTTCGAAGGTTTTGAATGCAAAGGCCTATGGCAGACATTTATGAAAAAAAAAACACCAAGTCTTCTTACTAAAGGTAAAGGTAACAAAGTGCATTAATCCAAAAAATGATGGTATGGAAAAGAGAATTTGCAAAGATTGATGCATATTAACTCGAACAATTTGGTAACTCTTGATTGAGACTTTTGAAGCTACTTACCAACCATGCATTCCTTGCAAACTCTGATTGCTTTCATTAATTTAAATAGGCCATTGTTAAATTTCTAGCACTCATAGTGTAAAAGTTTAATGATGTAGGTGTGCCATACTTTTGTGCCACAACATGGTTTGACATTAATCTAAATCGCTAATTTTAAAATATTTTTATTTCACATGCTTCCATCTCCTCAAATGATTTCAAAGAATGAATTTTTAGTTCGTAAAGTTCATTGTTGCAATCCTTAACACCTTTCAACACAATGAATTATGTGTTTTGGTTTTGTACAATTAGACATTTATTAATGTCAAATACCATAGAATTACCCTTATCTACAATCATTTGACCAATTAATAACAAGTTTTTCATGAAAGTTAGAACATAAAAAAACATCGACAATATATTTTATTTTATGGGCAAAGTGTAAGAAAATTTCATTTTGCCCTTTCCATACAAAACATGAATTTGGCTTGTTACAGACTCCACATTTTGTATTTTCACATAATTTTTTGAAGTTTTGAAAGTGCACTTATATTTTAACATGTGTTTGGTACCATTGGAATTGTTACAACCTTAACATTTGGGTTCATAACTAAAAGTGAAGTCCAAAGGCCCATGAGGGCAAGAGTGTGTTTAGGTGTGAAACATATTTTCACAAATGAGGGAAAATGCAAGGGATGAAACCCAATGTCTCCTAAGTGCACCCCCACTTTGGAAATTGCACTCGTGTGGGAGTTACAAATGTTTATAGCCTTGGTTGGAAGGGTAAATAAACACCAAATTGGGCTCCTAGGACACCATTAGAAATTTCTTGAAGCTTAGATGTTTCAAATGCCTTGGCATTGTTCATTTAAAATTGATTTGCATGAGTTATGATCAAAAGAAAGGGTGAAAATCAAATTGAGAATTTAACTCTTGACTACAAATCCCTTGAAAATAGGGGTCCAATGAGGTCCAATTGGAGCATGTTATACACCATTGAAAAAATATTTTCAAGGGCTATAAGATATTTTCCTCACACCCTCAAAAAAGACTTGATTTGAGGAAAATATGAACGTTTAAAATTGTGGGATAGTAAAAGTCCCAATTTTGGGGCTCCAACTTGGGAGTCTTGGGAAAAAGTGACATTTGGATGTAGTCCCCGCGGAGAGACACATAATATATTATAGGGAAGAAAGTGGTGCCTCCTCCTAAAGGTTGTGGGTTGTGTGAAGCTTGTGTTTGAGATTGTCCCTACTAAGTGCACCATTTTCATTCGATTTGCACTAACCACCCTCTTTTCTTGGTTGTTCAAGTTGATATCATCTTGAACTTTCGCTTATGAGTTCATCCTATTCCCATCCCAGAATTCAACACACACCCTACCCCCAAAGTGTTGCAAGTTAGAGAGCGTGCCGTAACTTTATTCTTCTTCCGATGTTTTGCTCTGAGACCCACCTTTGGGTCCTTTGAAGAGTTTGGGGGCGTGTCAAGAATGAAGGCACCAAAAAAAAATGAACTCTTGCTACACCTTATTTGTAGATTGTCCACTATTATTTCAAAGAAATCCATGTTTTCTTCAAACTCATTTTGTTTATGCCACAATATTTCAAGTTGTGTCAAACTCCAATGTTTATTCCTTTCCTTTGATTTGAAACTTTGCAATATTGGTTCTTAAGTTAAAACCTATGTTAATCCTAGGATTTTTTAATTATGGGTAGTTGTTTGCAAAATAATTAGTCTTACCACAATTATGACTGTTTCTTAAACATTTGAAGTTTTTGCCTTTGTTTTTCAAAAGATCTTTGAGTTTCAACAATCTAGGTTTGATTGCCATGTAGTTCCTTTCATTGTGCTTCTTACATTAGTCTAGATGTCAATTGATCAAAATTTGGAAGTGATTATTAAACTAACATAGCTTGCAGAATTGTCATATGCTTTAAATAAAATAATTAGAACTTTCAATACCGCATTTTCATCCTTGATAACATCACCTACTTTTGCAATTGGACCCAAAAGATCTTTGACAATTTCAAAAAATCTAACATGTTTAAAATATTTTGCATGTTGAACTTATATAACTTGTTTATGAGGAAAAGTCATCAAGATTTCATCTCATGTTGACTTGTAAAGAACTTTCAACACATTCCAAGCTTCATCTAGACTATATAGATGAAAGTTTGAAGAATAACCTCATTTTCCACTAAAATATTTATGATCAATAATATCAAATGTTGTTGTGATGTGGCCATTAAGTCTTGCTCCACAATTGCCCTCTTAGGATCAAGTGAAATAAGATGTTAGAACATCACCTGCATTAAAATGTTATTCATTTTGAATATCCATGCGCCATAGTTTGTAGTTATTTGACAACTTATATTGATTAGATATCATACAATCACATTAGCTTGTCATTATAGTAAGATGAATGCATGAATTCAAGTCCTTCACAATTTCATTATGTGTTGATTTACATTTAAATGATTTAATTTCAACCTCCAAGTTTCCAAACATTGATCTAGGATACTCACATAATTCATACAATGTTATCACATGCATAATGTCACCTTTCATAGATGAATTACAAAACTTCAACTAGCATGTACATTGCTAAACAAGAATGTTTTGATACTATGCAAAATTTTATGTCTAAAAAGGTCCACAAATTAACAAGCTCCAAAAAAATCCCAATTGCAACAAAATAAAAAATTACTAAAGATTCCAAAAATAATTAATTTTACATTCATTCTTGAATGATATATAGCTAGTAATTGAAATCAATTAAAAAATCATTTAAAAAATGAAAAAAAGAACATCAATATTCATTACATATATTGGAATAAATTAAAATTTCTTATGACAAAGGAATGTTTTGCAATGGAATTAGTTGTTTTGAAAGGTTTAAAAAATATTGTCTTTCACAATGCAATGGAAGATGGAGAATGTATCATATATATATAATGAATATGTGTATGAACATGGTTTTGCCAATTTTTTATCGATCGAATATAATTATTTTGACTGTCATTCACATGGTGTGTAACATGTGACATCTAATAATCAATCCCTACATGTGTCATTAACATATTGAAAACTTTAAATCAACAAAAATCAAATAATTTCATATGATAGTTCATATAGTTTAACTTTCCATTCCTAGATAAATATCATTCATGAATGTTGAACATTTATTCATATTGGGGGGAGTTCATTCATCATCCTCCTCCATTTTTTCATTCAATGGATGAAATTCATCAATTATTGTTTGAACTTCAACTTTCATTCATAATCAATATTTATAAAAATGTTCAAAAAGGTTCCTTAAATGGTAAGATTAAACATTTGTTGGAGATAATGTCAAGTAGTTATTCCACATAGCTATATATGAGAAAATTTGTTCAAAAGGAAAAAAAAAATTCAAGTACAAAGAATTGTCCAATAGTCGTCTTTATCAGATGAATTTGTGGTATGAAATTGAACATATAAACTAATATTAGTGCAACTAGCAACATAACATTTAATACTTTGGCATAGTGTGTTGTTAACATATTACCATACATGATTACCAGTATAATGGACAAATTGACAATGCTCAACATGCTAGTTGATCTTGTCTAACAAAAATTTTGGACTCCAACTACCAAACATGGCTATTGTTTGACAACCTAATACCATGTCACCTTGTGTATGCTTACATGGGTTAAACAACAACAGGAGAAAAAGACCATATTGGATGACTTGCTAATGATGAATACATGTCATGCATCTAAAAGTGGTATGCAAATAATGTCAAATGAAAGCATATGGGTAGAGAACCAACCAAAGAACCTCCCAATTATTGTGTGTGTGTATATATATAATATACGTTGCCAACAATCCATTTTGAATGTGTTCAATGATGAATTTCAATAAACACATTCAATTTTAATTGGGCCAAATTTCTCAAGTGTGATATGTCAAAACCCTTGTGATATGTAGCTTTAGTTTCCAAGAGACAAAGTAAGAGAATTAAAACTTGCACACTTGTCATTGGATGTAACTAACCCTTTGTAGGCTCTATGATAAGTTCAAGAATTTTTAGGTCTGAATTATTTCCTTCTCACAATAGGTCGAGTTTTCCACACCAAAAATAAATAAAAGTTAAAAACTTTGATTTTGTGAAACTACTAGTTCTTAAAAGTTTGGCAAGTGCTAGTCAAGGTTGCATACACTTGAACCATTGGTCATCTTTTGCAAAAGAAATAACCTCCCAACAGGAATTTAAACCACTTGTTTAAGAAATTCAAACATTGTGACTACATCATTCATACATGTTTCACTTGCTTAAAAGGAGGCTCCTTGGGATATCACTTGGTGTTAGCACCATGGAAATGGACCAAGTCTCACACAAATATGCATTCATGATTCAAGTTATGTATGCAATTGTTTGCATATATCAGTGGGCACACTGCCTTGTTTTTGTGAACAAAAAATTCCAATTAATGTTGGTCAATTCTCATTTTATGCTAGAACCTTTGGTTTTGGAGTAGGCATTTATGTACTATAAGGGATAATTATCGGGTCCCCTATTGTTTTCTTCTTTTTTTCCAAAACAAAGGAAGTTTTTCTTTTGGTGTTTGGTTTAATGTTTGGGGGCTTGTGGTTTTTGGTTTGATGGTTTCATAATTTATATGAATGTTCAATTATGAGTTGCATATGAAAACCAATTTTACTTTATTCTTATGCCCAAAAGATGTTAAAATAGTTCCTAAGCAAGTTTAAGGGTAGTTGCACACTATAATGTCCATACATTTTTATAACATGACAATTTTTTCTACACCTTTACATGTTAAAATATATCGTGCATGCATTTGTTTAGTATTTGAAAGACTTGATGTAACAATTCTAACTACATTACCTTTGAATGAAAGAAAAACCAAATCAAGACATTTCAAAGAAAAACTTTTCAATTTTATGGCATGTAGTGTAACAATACAATAACAATACAAATATAAATTAATAATTTCCAATTTTTGTAATAATGGACTCATTTATTAATTTCAAAAAATTATACATGTTGTAATCAATTCAAAATACACATTTCTAAACAATTTTCAACATGGCATGGAAATATAAGGTTTTTTTTAAAAAAAATAATGAAGACATATATTCATTTATTATAAAGGGAAAACTTTTGGGTATGAGTCATATATTTTTTAAGGTGGTTTTTGATTTTATGGTTTCATACCTTACTAGTGTGGCATGTGCCATTGGCCCCAAGTGTTACCACATCCTCAATTGATTTTTCCTTCCAAAACCTGGTTTTTTGGAATTTATTCAATTTTCAGCTACAAAAATCACTTCAAAATCAATATTTCCCACATTCTGAATCCAAATCTTATCAAATAAATTACATTGAATCCTACTCATCAAGATGTTTCCAATAACACCAAAGGCATATTCCAATTCCTCCGAATTTTTCAGCTATGATTTAATTTGATTTTTAATGAAAAAATAATTCAATATTCAAGAACTTTTGCACCACAAGTCCAAACCTCATGGAACCAAGCCCATGCACCCCTCCTCATCGAGAGCTTTCCAAAGAGACCAAGAATGCGATTTGAAGCATTCCTATTTGGTGGATTTGATAAGTACAAACAAAACAAAACAAACAAAGTACCTTCCTTCATAGAGAGATGAATTTTTGGTAATGAGGATTGATACAAAGGCCAATTTCGATAAATTCTTGAGTCCATAAGTTATTAGAATACTTAAAAAATTAGGTTTGGGGTTCATGTTAAAGTAAATTCATTTTAAAACACTCCATGTTCTAAATCATGTTTTAAATGGTTTATTGTTAAGTTTAAGTTTTCATTTCAATGGGTAAAATTTTCAAATATTTATATTTCCTCAATTGCATGGTTACAAACCATCAAGATTGAGTAAATTTTTAAATTAGATAATAAACATTGAAATTATCTTTTATGTATTCAAAATATGTTATATGCTAATGTTAGTGTTAGGACATTTTTTCCCAATTTGCCCCCAAAAACATGTACAATGAAGGTCCATTATCATAAAAACTAAAGAAGCTACAAAGTGGAAGGACTTATATAAATAATGGGGAATATAAAACCTCGAAAACTAGAAAAATTAAAACCAAAAATCCAATAACATATTATAGTATATAAACAAAATTCTTGTTTGACCTTCAAATTTCTTCTTCAACTCCTTTGGGTGTAGCCCCTCAAAATGCACAATTACCACTTGGCCCATTCCTTTCAAAGTTGTTACAAGTGCCCCCTCAATCTAATTTGTCTAATGTGCAACATAACCCTAAACTTTCCTAACACAAACATCTCAACTTTTATTGATTTGTTTTTGAATATTCAAAAATTACCCAAGGCTATTAGGCTAGTGGTTAAAACCTTAACTTCAATTTTAAATTTAAATAACCCACACAAAAACAACATTACAACAAAAGGTGTCCTTGTACACTAAATGATTTCACTGGATTTTGAGTGAAATCTTTGGTTACAGTGATTGGGACATAATGAGGAAGTAGTGAAATCTTTAGTCTAATGAACGAGGACTAGTGAACTGCACCCACATTTTGTAGTAGTGCAAGTGTACCCAAAAATTCTAGCTCTTTTAAATCTTACATGCTAGATGCCTAGGGTTGAATGAAAGTAATATGGCAATAAGGTTTGAAATTAAAACCTTGATTTTACAAAATGTTTGCCTTCACAACTTGTGTCATTACAAAGAAATTCAACATAATCATGATGAGGTACTTTGTCATCCAATCCCCACCTACAACATACAACGAAGATAAATAATGGATGGGAACTTTAAAGTGTGGAAATCAAAAGAATGTCATATGATCCATGTCGATGTCTTAGTTGTTTTAAGAGCCATGCAAGTTCCATCAATGAAAAAAATCACCATACTTTTTGAATTACACATATTGACTATCAATTTACAATAAGCATGTACACATCCCACACAAAACATTAACATCAAAACCAAAAAAGAAAGAAAAAACTTCTTTAAATCTTGGGATATTGTCATAACCACCCACATATAGATTAAAAAAGACAATTCCACAACTTCTTCCTTTAATTTCAAAGGGGGATCATGAACTCTACATTGGCATGAACTTTATATCACTTGGTTGAAACAAAATAGAAAGACACCCCACTTTCAATCTCCAAAATATGCAACAAATCCCTAGTAGCCATCAACAAGTTTCATGAAAGTCATGCATGTAGCTCATCAACTAAGATTTGAGCACATTGAAGCATGATAGACATGTGACATAAACATGATTCATATGACTCAAACAACCTTATTCTCCTTTTTGTTATTATGGAACCACATGTTCAAAACCTAATCCCAATTTCTCATCACTAGAATACTTGCATGACAAACTTAGCATAAATCATGCAATAGTATAGTAAGCTAACATGAAGCGCATATTAGATACTTGAATTGTCCCTTAAAATAATTTCACATAAAAACAAAGTAAACCATTAACCCTTGTCACAAATCACATTTTCATTCACACAAAACCAAAATGACCAACAAAAGAAAAATTCACAATGAGCATATCCCATTCTATACAATTAAGTGACCCTTAAACAACATCCATCTCATAAAACCATTCCTAAACTTTAATATTTCATCATGATATATAGAATAACTTATTCTTTCACAAATTTAATTTTAACATGCAAATTGGTGTTAGGTTGGTTCCTTTGAAGGTGAAAAAAATTCATTAGGTTTAAAAGCAAGTTTGTTTTTAGAGTGAGATTCCATAGTCTAGGCCTCCAAAATATATATCTAAGTGTATAAGCCTTAATTAAGGTAACCAAAAACCAATTTGAAAATCAACATCAAAATCAACATAACAAATATCAACTGTGATAGGTAGAACGAACTCTTATACTTGTTGTGATGGTTCAATTGTAATTGTGGCAAGCCAAAACAAATAAAAACAAATAAAATATAAACATGTTTGTGATTTTCAAGTGATTGGGAATTTGATGCATTTGCATGGCATGTATATGAAAATATCATTTGTCATAACCAATTTTGATTGGTTTTTAAGTTTTACAGAACCCTTGGTTTTGGTTCCTAACATTCAATCAGTGCTAGTTTGATTCAAATTCCTTTTTATTTCATATATGTGACCCAATTCTTGTTTTGATGCTTTAATTAGGGGAGGAATTTTGATTCCAATTTTTTAAATTTTCAAGTTAGACCAAATATAGTTATTGGTTAAATAAGCCTCAGTTCTAAGGAACCTCCAATTCTAGTTCCAACGTCCAAAGTATCAAAATGGACAATGAAAAAAAACTTGAAATTTTATTCCAAGGAAAAAAATTACGATGTTTTAAAAATCGTAAACTAATACAATTTAACATATTTCAAAACCGTAATATACACAAAATGTCTCTAGAATATTGAAACCTTTTTTTTGTCATTGCTATGTGGTTCCATGTTGAGGGCTTCAAAAATTGTAGCTACCACCTTGAATAGCTTCTTTCCACCTTTGAAGACTCCCAATTCTACCCTATCTTAAATCCCAAATAAACCTTAATTCAAATCGCCCAAAAACCCTATTAAAACCCCCCAAACCTTGTTTCAACCCCACAAAAGACACGTTTTAGACATTAGAAAACTCTATTTCAAACCCCCCAGAAAACCCTACATCAAACCCCCAACAATATTTCAGCCCCCACAAACCTTGTTTCAGATGTAAAAAAAACTTGTTTTAGGGACCTTGAAAATCATAATCTAGCCCCCAAAAAAGTTCAAGCTCTAAATCCTATCATTTCCTCCAACTTGAAATACCCAAAATTTTCAATCACATCCTCATTTTCATTGATTAGGTCTTCTTCCATTTCCAAGAAAGACCAAGGAGACGATGAGCAACACGAGGATGATTAAGAAAATGATAAACAATAGGCTGAACATTGAGACAATGACCAATAGAGGACTAAGGAGATGATGAACAACGTGAAAACGACCATAAAACAATGAGCAATAGGAGGACTAAAGAGACAATGAACAACATGAAAATTAAGAAGACTTGTTAAAAGAAGAAAATTGCCATCCTCACCACCACCATTGTTGTTGCTCCTACTATCGTTGCCATTGCCATGGCCATTTTCACACAAACCATCCTCGTGAAACAAAAACCAAAAAAAGTCAACAATGAACAACATGAAAATGATGAATGAAACA
>Ga0116227_10010197_pt1 | contig 16559 bp, 11 predicted proteins | sample S1TSphgellanicum_FD_89693 | JGI IMG/M metagenome (GOLD analysis project Ga0116227, IMG submission 89693) | Host-associated microbial communities from peat moss isolated from Minnesota, USA - S1T2_Fb - Sphagnum magellanicum MG | ecosystem: Host-associated > Plants > Peat moss > Unclassified...
AAAAAGTGAAAACAAGAAAACCAAAAAAAAAAACAAAACAAAACAAAAACAAAGAAAGAAAAATAAAGCATACCTATTAAATGTTGTCGAAAAAGTTCGTTGTAATGGAAAAAAATTCCTTCTAGACCTACAACAATATAACAACATGTAATGGCCAATGAAAAAAAAGAGTAGAATGATAGTTTATACAAAGGATGGTGGCATGGAGAAGAAGTTTCCTCTCCCACAATTGTTCTGGAGTCTATGGTGTTGTTTCTCCTTTAAAAAAAACCTTTCAACCCTACCTACTACCTTTAGGATTACTACTATTAAATATGTAATATCCTAACTTTGTTACTTATAAATACCTTAACGAGGCATCCAAATATAAATAAACAAATAAACCAATTTTCAAATTACCAATTCTCAATCCAATGGAAACCTCCAAGCAAGTGTTAAACAAAGGTATCACCATAGGTGATATTAAAAAGCATTTAAAGTGAAAATTAGCTTAAAACCCTTCCTAATTTTCATTTTTTTTTCTAATACCCTACTTGTTTTCAATTTTTTCAAAACCACCTCCAATTTGAACTAAACTTGGAACCAACCCCCACACATGAGTTATACAAGTTTTAATTCTTCAAATTATATTATTTTATTTCTTATTTGTTAATTTTGAAAGAAATAAACTTTGAAAGTTTTTTTTAATTAGGGTTAGACATTTTATTTTGGGGATTTTATTTCTTTAGGAATATAGTTTTTTGAATAATAAATTTGGGGGTTGGCGTTTAGCATGTAATGGTTATTTTTAGAACATGTTTCAAGGTGCAAGTTTTTGAGGAAGGTGGGGGTTAGCGAGGTGGACATGCAGTTGATATAGGTGATCATTTTTTTCAAGGTTGTACTAGTAGGTAATTAAAAAAGTTTAAGCTTTGGACTTTGTAAAATTAGATAGGTAGAACTAAATATTAAAATTAAACCCACTAAGGATTTTTTTTTTTAACCTTTGAATTGGAGTCTTGAAATGTGAAGAACTACTCTAAAACTAGATTGGAGGTTGTAAAAAAATTTAAACATCTTTGAACCAAAACTAAAAGTTCTTTCAAAAATTTTAAAAAGTTGAAATTGCAACTTGAGGTTTAAATCCTAAAACATAAGAACCAAACAACATTGGTTATTAATTATTACACATACACTCCATTGTTTTCGTTGTGTGCATATATGATGAAACCATGTTATTAAATAAATAAAAGAAAAAACACCCATCTAGAAGGGAAAGGGAGGTACTATAGAAAGAAAAGACCAACATCCAACAAAAAGACAACACCCATCAGCATAAGTGCACAAATGAAGTCTCAAAAGATTAATCTAGGTCCTTAACCCCTCATTGGCTGCTTAAAGTATATTCAACAAATAAATGAGTGGAAAATTTAAAGAATGTCAAGTTTAAAAGAGTCCTCCCCTACAATTTGTTTTAAGAGATGTTTTGGTGGGAAAATTAACAATTCTACCTTTACACTTGAAGGTTGATTTTTGAAGGAATGTTGGTTATAGTTCATTGCAAATAAAAAGACATACATTAGATATGCATGAAGGAATAAATTTTTTAAAAATCAAATCAAATTCTATTTCAACTATAACAAATTGTACCAAACATTAAGTTTACTAAAAAATAATATGTTTTATTCCATTTTTTATAGAGGCCACCTAAACTTCTTATAAAGTTATTCACACGATTTTCTTATAAATTTGAAATAGGAGGGCCTTTGAAGCCTTTGTTAACAATGCACCATGTTAACACATTGATGAAAAAAATTGTCAACTTGTTGATGTAGGCATCCAAAAGCTTTTATGGTGAGAAGTATAAACACCTCCCCAAGGTGTTGATTGTGGTATAATTCAACCTTTTCCTAACTTATGATTGTATTACAATTGATACATAACCATTACTCAAGAAATGATAGCTTGAAAAATTATATTTGCACAAGTGGGATCGATGGTGATTACATTAGTTAGAACATAGACACCATTTGAGATGAGAACAATATCCATGCTTGTTAATGTGAAGACTAATTTAGGGAAAGCAATGGAAAGACATGTGTATGCTTTCACAAATTATGAAAACTAACATTTTTATCAATGGAAGTAAAAACATCTTGAATGTCATCATGGGTTGTAGTGAATTCCCCACCATAAGAACATTAGAATAGGTGAATCTTTGTCAAAATTATAGGTTGGCCACAAATGCAATGGGCCATTTCAAGAGCTATAGGATGTAGGAGGACCCACATAGCATAGTGTTGACAAAAAGATATTTGAAGCGATATGAAATTATGGGATGATTGGGTGAATGAAGAACCAAACATCTAAATCTAGGCATATGCAACATCTCAAGCATGCACAACAAGAATTAAATAACATGTCAAAGATGATGTTGGAAAAAGGAATGTTTGTGTAAACCTTTTAAAATGTTCTTTTGAAAACAATTTGTTCTTTTTTTTGAAAATTGTTCAAATGCAAGCTTGTATTACATGTAGGAAAAAGTTGCATGCTAGCTTTAGGTGGGTTTGGAGTGGAAGTGAACCTGAACCATTTGCAACTATAACCTTTAATAAAAATGGGTGGCGATCAAACAAAAATTTGGAAACAATGATTAAGGCCAAGCCCCCAATCCTAAGCAAATTGTTGGGGCAATGACTTCAATGGAAATGAAATTTATCCAACCCTTAAAAATGGGGAGAAAAACATGTTAACAAACTAAGGGAGCCTTGGACATTCTGTAAAATTTAGACCAAAACCCTATGAAAAATTTGGATGAAGGTCAAATTAAGAGAAGCTAACTTGAATTGAAAGATTTTGAATGGGGGAAAAGAATGAAAAAGATAAGATGGTCTTTTGGCAAAACATTACAAATGGATCCCAATAGCCACCTAGATGTCCGCTAACTTCAAAAGTGCTTTTATGTGGGACACATCATTAACTAAAACATCCTAACTAAAGGAAGAGGTGAAGTAGGGGAACCAAATAGAACCCCCAAAACCTTAATATCATTTGAAAAGGTACAAAAGGGTCCAAGCATGATTGGGGTACCCCTTTTGAAACATAAGGATTCATTCATAAGACTCTCAAATTCAGCTTTCCTATGACATGTCTTAAATTTCCACTTTTTTCATGTCAAATAAAATAATTTTGTTCCAAATTTTCTATAAGCCTTTAAAATATCTATTGTTTTCACTTATGAAAGTAAAAATAGTAAAATTTATCCAATGTGGGCCATGTTTTATCAATGGCCCAAAATTCCTAAAAGTTTTACTTTTTCAAAAAATTTACATTATAATAGGGAACTTGGTTTTTGTCACACTCGTACATTTTATGTATATTAGTACTTAAGGTGTTTGTGGCAAAAATCTTGGACCAAAACTTTTTGTGTACACATTCATTATATGAATCCCTGAACTTTTTTTTTCCTTAGGAAACAAAGTCTCAGATTTTTTCCCAAAACTTGGTAGGAATCCTAAAACTTGTTCAAATTTGACATGTTATGCAAAAAAAAAACCTTAACCGTGTATCTATCCATGAAGAAAATCAAACTTTCAATATGAATGTGCCATTAAGTTGCAACATGTTTAAGTGAGGGGGTCCACTAGATATAAAAAAAACAATCCTTTTTAGTACCCCAACCATGCTTTGACCCAAAAACCAATTGGAAGGTAGAAATTAGGAAAAGGACCAAGTGGCACAGTTGCAAAGTTGGACTATGAGGCCCACCACAACCATATGGGGAAAAAAATGGCAAAAAATGAAAAATAATGAGAACAAGACCAATGATGTGAATGTCATTTGCAATGGATAGGAACAAACAAGAGGGAAAAAGATTCATTGAACTACATAATGTTCAAAGATGTGCAAAGGTGAAAAGACCCACTTAACATACCGCCTTAATGGATACCAATCAAAGAATTGATAATGATCATGCCTCAAAGGAGTTGTGAAAAATTAAATGAATAAATGAAAGGGATGAGTTAGGATAACCAACACCTACCACATGGGGCTCTTAGAATACAACTTTATGGAAAATGTGTTGAAGGTATTCACAACATCTATTTGCAACACCATCCATTTAAGGTGAACATCTAGGGCCGCCTACATACCATGCACCACTATTTCATACCCTCCTATAACTACAACCCAAACTGACGGGGGGATAAATGAGCTAAAAATGCATCATCAAATTGAAGGCAAAATGTTTAATTCATCGACCAACATATAACCTCAATTATTACAATAGGCCAAGTGTCACCAATATGTTTGGCCAACGTTAATAGCCTTTTGGCACCAAAGGCAAGGAATTATGCTCTCAAAGATATGAACCATAACAACATATGAACAAACCAAAGGCAACTAGGGAAACTCATTGGTTGAATCCTAAAAATCAAATCGATTTAAAGGTGCTCAAACAACATGCCTAATAGTCCACCAACTACGTTTTGAAATATGCAAAAAACTTGATGAAAGTTGATTTTAAAAAATCTTTAAAAAAATCCAAGTCTAAATTTGATTAAAAATCCATCAAGGAGTTTGAACATGACATGGATATATCTAGTTGTGAACAACTTGTAATTCATTGATGGTCTTTGAATGGCCAAGGTTAAAACAAGGGGAACAAGGACTTTGGTAGTTTACACATATTTTCCAACATGCCTTCAAGTTAGACTCCTTGTGAGATGACATGGAAAGGGACCCTATTCATGCGTTGGTGACAAGCCATGCTTTAACGCATAAATGGGGTTGCATAAATAAAATAAGGCACATTGCATTGGGAAATGGTTTGATTCCTATTTTTGAATGTTGACAATGGATCAATTAACTCATGGGCTTTATAAGCCTTAATAGAATGGGATGGAAGAGGGGAGAAAGGCATCCCCATGGGATACCTAGAGAAAGCAAGGGCCAATGCAATGGCAATCAAGGGCAAGGCTTCCATTGCAAAGGGCTAAAGGAAAGATAAAAGGCAAAAAATAGAAAAAAAAGGAAAGACAAATCCAATGAAAAACTACAAAAATAACACAAATGAACATTAAAAGAAAAGATGCACAAAGGAAAAGAAAAAAAAAGAAAAAAAAGGGAAAAACCTTCAATTTAAACATTCAAAATAAAAGGATATTCTTTTAAAGAAAACAATTTCAAGGAAAGATGAACATTCATCATGGACATTGCAAAAGAAAAAAACTTGTATTTAAGGCACTTGCTATGGAATTGAGCAATAAATAATCCCCAAATTTGCCATTACACTTTGACACACACAATATACGTGTGCACTTGTAGCATTCAATTTGTGTTTTGTTGCAAATGGCAAAATGCAAAACCCTAAGCATGGGCACTTGCTTTTTGTTTTCTCTTCTTTGCCACCTTTTTACCTTTAACATCACCTCATCCTTGTATCATTTATATATATATATTAATCAAACCTTCTACCATCCCTCTTCACAAGATTTCACTATTAAAAAGATTCCCTAGTTCGTACCTTTTTTCTATTATTATTATTATTTAAAAGGGCTCCAAACCATAATGGATGATGTAACATCTTGTTTGTTTTTGAGTTGTACTCCTTAATCCTTTGTTACTCATTTTCTTGCCCTATTCGTTACTACTTGCATAGTTGGAGTCATATATTAATATTAATTAATGCATTATCAAACTTAATGACTTAATGAAGTTAATTCATTAGGTTGTTAATGAATCAATTAATTAACAAATTAATAGTCCACTTAGAACCTAATTTTGAAATTTAATTTCCATTACAAGATAAAATTTTGATTTTGATTGAATTTATGAATGAAAAATTAATCAAAATTGAATATCTCTAACAAGTTAGGTCTAAAAATTATGAAATCACCTCCGTGCAACCTTAATCATCAAAGGGTTTCTAATAGTACCACTTGAGCATGCTCCAATATCCTTAAAATAATTTGATTTAAATGAAAAACAATATTCATTATTCAATAAGTCTCACACCATATGTCCAAACATTACAAAACCACTTCAATGCACCTAAACTCATTAAGACCTAAATATAATGACACCAAACGTGGCAAGGTAATTTTGGAAATCATAACATGATAACACAAAAAAATTGCCTTACTTAATAATAAAATAGGTAACCTATAGCCAAATTTGACTAAATCTTCTTGTGATTGATTCCTTTAGATCTATAACATAATTGACCAAAATGCCATGCATCCCATACAAGGTTTTTTTTGGAGAGAAATTAATTTATTAATTTATTATATATATATATTAGTGTTGAAGGTTTGCTGAGCAATGTTTTTCAAATTTCATTTTAATGAAATTCCAAGAAAAAATTCTTTATAATGCAAGGTTGCTAAGAAGGATGTACATAATGTCCTTCCATGCATCTTCAACAATTTTAAGTGTTTAAATTCAAATATTTTTACCAAAGGTTTTTTTTGGGGTTCGGACATACCTCTTCCCGCCATCCCTTAGCATTTCCAAGCCATGCTTGATGGGTTTTTAGTGCTCCCTAATGTACTGCCTCCTTTCCCTAATGTTGCCTAACATTTCCCTACATTTTTTTGATGCCCCTATCAACTTTTAGAGTTTTTCCAACATCCCCCAAAGTTTTTATGACATTGGGAAACACCCCTTGGAGTTTTCCTAGTTCTACTTGACATCCTTTAGCATCTCATGATGTTATTTGATGTTTTTTAATGTCCCATTGATGCTTGGTAAATGTTTTTCTTAACATCCTCAAACATTTGCAACTTGATACCTTTCAACATCTTTCCAACGATGTCTAGCATGCCCTAGCATTTCCTTGGTATTGTTTGGCATCTTTAACATTTCTTCAATGTTGCATGATGCCCTAATCACCCCCAATTGCCCTAAAAATCTCAACATCCCTAATCATTGTCCCACCATCTTATTATCCCTATTGTCCTCCCATCATCCATGTCATCCACTAAGCTTATCCTTGTTTTTCAAGTTTAAACAAAATGTTTTGAAAACATGAAAACCATGTTGAACCTAAAATGTCCTATTCAAGATGTCTACCAAAAAAAAGTTGGATTCATTGGAAGACTTCTTTGCATAAATGCCTTTGTCCATATGTATTTTGCAAATTTTGTTCAGATCAATTATGTTAATCGTTTTAAACAAACTTCCTTGGAATCTTACTATAAACCTCCCATTCTTTTGGAAGGTGTAATGGAACTTGATTATGTGTAGGGTAAAAGCCTTAGGTTGGGGGATATTTTTCAAATTAGAGGTGTAGGATGAGGCAATAATCATATCTAGCTCACATTTTAAAAATGACCCCACCCATAATACTCATTGTAAAATACAAGGCCTTGATTATCATAAACCAAAACATATGTAGATTTAAAGCATAGGAAAGGACTTGTTCTTTCATTTGCTCTTTAAAAGTGGGAGGGATTTTACACCTAAAATAAGGGTAAGATCCATCACACTCTTAAGGACTATGCATATTATCCCCTTTCTTTATTAGAAGGACTCATATTCATAGATATAAAATGCCTTTCATATGCACTAGGAAATGTCACTTGGTGTTTTACTTCTTAGAAGTTCGAACCCACCTTTGAAATTAATTTATAAACATTTGCAAGATGCCTTAAAAGTTAAGAGGAAAATTATGTTTTGTGAAACTCCTTCAAATATTAAAGGAAAATAGTAAATATTATGTAATTCTAGGCATTAATATCAACTTGGGCCATAAATTTGGGAACGTTTGATTGGGAAGGTCTTGTGCAATGTAAAAGTGAAGACCATTTTACACACAAAAAAAGGCTTGGCCTCAAAATTGAGGGAATCAGCAATGATAATTCCCCACACCAAAATATGTTAAATCTTATACCTTAAAGCCCAAAGCCTATAATTTTCACAAATTAAATAGCATGCAAATTTTTTTCAATGTAAGGTGCTTTCCAAATTTAGTTAAATTAAGAAAACAATTATGGCTAAGTTTTTATGAAAACACAAGAGATGGAAAATAGGCATGATAAATCCAACACAAGTGAAGTTGCAACTCTAGAGGCAAAAAAAACCATAGAAAAAACACAAAACATGTTGAAATCACATAATGTGTTTTTTTTTTTAAATGACATTTTATTTATAAACATAATATTTTCTTTGTTCCTTATATGTTTTCAGCAATTTAAAATGATGGGAGTGAAGTTAATATCTACATTAATTATTTGAACTTTAAAGGTAGAGGAACAACACAAAAGATCCATGAATAAGATGAACATGTTGAATATTAAAATGTGAAGCTGGTGACCAAAAATTGACCCCACAGACTTTTGACAACCATATCATATTAAACAATGAAATAAATTGTACAAACTTAGCATTTTTTAGTAGCAATGAAATTGTGCAAAATTCATTCATTCATGATTCATACGTTTCATGCACTGATATTGTGCATTAAAAACACATTTGACACATAAATTTATAAAAAGACGTGAAATTCATGTAACATTTGTTCATTCATAAGTTTGTATTTCATCCATCAACACATTTATGCTTGTGTCAAATGTGTTTTTAACACATGATTTTCATGTGTAAAATGTATGAACCTATGAATGAACAAATTGATAATCATGATTTTTTTCTTTTCAAAATGAAAGGCCCATCACAAACTTATTAGTTTCATTGATTCATTTGAAGTTCACATGAAAATTATTATTTCATAGGTTCATGTTTTTTGCACATGGATGTCGACATGTATGATGCATGTATAAATAAGATAAAACATTTTCAACCACATTTTCAACCATAAATAGGATAACAGTTTTCGCACAATTTTCATCATGAAATCATGGGATGGGAAATTTATGATGGGGTTGCCCTTATGGTTAATGGTGTTGCCCACCTATGTTTGGATGGTGACCCCATCCTTTTACAAGTTTGAAATTCATGAAAGACTTACTAGATTGAAAGAGATTTTGGGTTAAACACAACTTGGCACTTCTATTACTTTCATTAACCACTTATTGGAAATTTACAATCATGTAATTAGTCTATGGTTAAAACAACTCCACTAATGCATCGTATAGTAATTTTTGGACAAAAAAAAGTCAAAACATGTTGGTTGGTTTAATAAAATGGTTTTTGTTCAATAATTTACATAAGATGTTGAGGATGGCAAAAGGTACAACAAAGTTCAACACCCGCTTTTGATTGGCTAGATAGTTTGAGTGGTCTTGGTGGGTTGCTATTTTTAATCAATAAACTTTTGTAGTTTCAAATTAAATTTTACCAACAAGGTTAGGTAAAAATAAATAATTAATTTTGGATGTGAGAAATATTCTTGTAGTGCCACATACTATACATGTGTGGAACTATTCTTATGTTAATATTAGGGGATGGCCATTGGGAGAATCCATAAGTGATGGGACTATCCATTTGGCAAAAAAAAATTGGAGGCATGATAGGAAGCTTTAAAATGAGGGAATGTCATCAATTATTAAGACTTACTAAAAAACTAATGCTTTACAAGGGCAAGTTCTTTGTATTGGGTTTTTAAATGTCTATTATAATTCTTATTTTTGACTTTTTAAGTTACCAAGGCATTCCTTATTAGTTTTTTAAACCTTTTCCAACACCATATAGGTTCACCTTCCTTCTCCAAGATTGAACTCAAATCGTCATATTTTTTTCTTTCATTTTCTTTTTCATTTTGCATGTGGGCCTCAAGAAATACAAAAGCATTTTGCATGTCTCTCAAGTTTTGTTTTGTTTTGTTTTCATGTGGTCCCTAGGTCTTTTCAAGCACATAACAACCTCTAAGAAATATCCTAATGTAGTTGAAGGATAGGACATTTCAATATTGAAGTTTTTTAGAGTTGGTGGGTGAAAGCCCTACAACAAAGGTTTTCCATCGAGGATATTTGGAAGGAAGGATTTGTTTTTTGTTTTGGTAATTTGCACTCTTCATATAGAATGTCCTAGGTTGATGAGTATATAAAAAAAGATGAGAATTGAATAAGGTTTCAAGCCCATTTTCATCTTGAATACTTCCATGTATCACTATGGTGATACCGAGCCTTCAAACTCACTTGCAAGTTTTCATTGGATTGAAAACTAGTAATTTGAAAATTAGTCTTTTTTTTTGAGGATACCCTATCAAGGTATTAATAAATAACAAGGTTAAGGTATTATATATTCAATATTAACAAGCGTAAGGGTGGGGTTTTAATTCCTTATTTAAAAATTAAGATTTGAAGGAAAAATGACATTGCAAACTCTAAAGCCATTATGGGAGCAAAAGTTTCTTTTCCATGCCACCTTCCTTTATATAAACTATCATCACACATTTTTTGGTCATTGGTCATTACATGTTATCATATTGTTGTGTTGTTGCTCATCTTCATATCAATACCTCCCACCTTAGTTTGCTTTATGTAGGTTTAGGAGGAGTTCTTCTTGTAAGTTTAAAAGGAACTTTTGTTGCAAGTTTAGGAAAAGTTCCTCTCCATTACAACAAACTTCTCCATTCACATTCAATAGGGGTTTTTTTTTGTTTGTTTGTTTGTTTGTGTTTTTTTTTAAAGTTCTATGGTTTGTTCCATTTATTTATTTATTTTCCTTTCTTTTTTGTTTTTTTATTTAATGGTTTCTTCGATTTGAGTTTTTTTTTGTTTTTAATATTTTAATATTTTTTCCTCTTTTTCAAAAAAAATTTTAGTTAAAAAAAAATTCCCCTTTTTTCTAGTCCTTCATACTTGTGTTAATTATGCTTATTATTATTATTATTTTCCCTTTTTTTCTTTTTCTCTTTTTGCACTTATGTCTTTTGTTTGTGGTTTTTTGATACATTAATCATGTCATTGTTTTTTTGTGTGCAAGTTTTATTTTTTAAGTATTTTGCCTTTTTAACATTTGCACAATTGTTTTTGCTATGATACATATTTTTAAGATAAAGAGACAGGAGAAAAGTGAATTATTTGTCATTGTAAATGCTTGTAATATATCCTTAGGGTTTAATTTTCATATAGCATAGATAATTTGAACTTTAAAAAACCCACATTTGGCAAAACTTATATATTTTTAATTTTTTCAACTTGTTGAATACTTTTCTTGCAACAATGTTGAATGAAATGAAAATGTAATGATAATCGAAAGTGAACATGAAATATATTTCAACCATGGAAAAAGTTGTGGAAGAAGGTCTTCAAACAAAAAAATAGTGGAATAGAAGGAAATGCAAATGAAAAAATGGAAATAAAATTGCAAAAATTGCATGCTAAAAAGAAAAAAAATGTGGAAAAGTAATAATAAAAATTCATTATGTTGGTTTTTTTATTGTGTTAGTGATGGGAAAGATGTTGAAAGAGAGAATCTTCAAATCATGAGATGTATCCTTTATTACAATAGTCCTATAAATGCACCCTAATCAAACATTAAAATAATAATAATATATATATTATAAAACTTATGGAATAATTTTTTAAAAATAACATGTGAATGTATATCACACAATGGTGGGGAAGATATGAAACCATGTTTTGTTCATGTGGATTTTTTGGCTTGTCAAATCTTAAACATTGTAAGATTACAAATTGAGATTAAAAGGATTTTATTTTTTAACGAGCATACTCACAATCCTAAGGAGATGTCATTTACAATTAGACAATCTGAAAATTTTGATTTCTATAAATAAAAAATAATTTATAAATTACCTTTCAATTTGTTAGAGTTAATTAAAAGAGATCTAGATTTAGAAGAGGAATTAGAAAAAATTGAAGACACATTTAAACAAGATGAAATTGTGAAATTATGAAAATTGTGAAATGTTGAAGGAAAAACACCAGTCTTTGTTATTTTTATGTTTTTTGAATCATTTTTAAAAAAATCTAAAACAAAAATTTCAAGTTGAAAATAATTGAACTTGTATTAACCATTATTTTATTTTTTTTAAATTGAAATTTTTTAAAAAAAAAGAAAAAACTTTTGTCAACTGGTACGTGAAAACCACCTTGTTTAAGGTTGTAGAGATTTAGGGTTTAGGGTTTAGGAGTTTAAGGTTGTAGAGATTTAGGGTTTAGGGTTTAGGGTTTAGACAGCACCTGGGCTCAAGCTAACATCCAGAGTTTTGTTGGGTACATACAAGGAAGCCATGATGAAACGAAGTCTGGATTCATATCTCGACACAAATAAAGTGCCGCACTTGTTGTTGGTGCAAAATTATGATACTCGTTTCAGGTAAAAAAGATTTCTTCTTGCCTGTTTGTTTTGTGTTTTATATTTCTGTAGTGAATCTTTGTTGGTGTTTTTTTTTCCCCCCTTGTTGATTGATTGCAACAGACCTTGAAGATGTAGAGTTTGATCTAGAGTTTTTGAACTGCAGGGAAGTGCAAAAGATTTACTCGGTTGGGTTTTTTTTTTATCACAGTTGTAAATTGTAGTGAGAAAATGTGTAATTTTTGAGCCTCCAAAGTTTGCTTTTTCGGGGGCGAGTAGATTCTGTTGAAAAACTATTTAGGGTTTTTTGGAAGTGGACCTCAAGTTGCAAATCGCAGTGAAGATGTGTAATTTGAGAGTGACTTCAAAGTTTGCATTTTTGGGGGCTAGATTCTGTTTAATAAGATTTTTAGGGTTATTAGGGGGATCGACTTCAAGTTGCAAATTGCAGAGAAAATGTGTGATTTGAGAGTGACAGAGTTTCCATTTTGGGGGCTAGTAGATTCTGTGGAATAAAATTTTGGAGTTTTGTCGCCTTGGATCTGACTTGAATCTTTGAGTGAATAGTAGTAGTGCAGCAACGACTTTGTTGAATGACCTCATAAATGAATTGGATTCAGTCTTTGGTTTTCTGTTGAGCATTTTGTGTGAAGCTTGTTGCCACTGTGACCTGCAAATGGCCAAATTTGAGGCATTTTGATACCCTGAATTGCAGCTCTTAATTCATGTTTGTTTCATATTCAATTGTGAATTGGGGTGGCTCAAAATTGCTTGTTGTATCATTTTCCATAGACTAAAATCTGAGGAAATAGAGGAAGAAGCAAGAACAACAACTTCAAGCAAATGCATTCCAGAAGATGCAACAGAAGAAGAAGAAGTTTCAGCAGGAGCCATTGCACACTGTGCAACTAGTACCACCAACAAAAAGGAATCTGTAACATGTACCAGCACTGGAGTTTCAAAAGTGACCATACTAGAAATGCCAGTGAAGACAGAAGCTGTTGCAAAATCAAAGTCACTATTCCCGCTCTTCTATCGACCTAAAAAGGTGCTTCTGTATATAATAGCATGGACCTCCCCTGTTTTGTGAAATCTTAAAAAGTTTATGACCATTTTTCCCAACTGTTTTACAAATCCCTTTTTTGACTTGGATTGCAGACTGTGCATCTAGTGCGGCATGGCCAGACTTCATTATGGACTTTTCCTGGACAAAATATGTACACTGGCAGTGGCAATTTTGATATACATCTCACCGCAGTTGGACGTCAGCAGGTGAGAGACATCCATCCCGCCCTCTCCAGTTCTACACACTTTGCCTGAAAATTCAGGGTAAATACTTACTGCTAGTTTTTGGGCTGCTAGATTTAGGGTTTTGGAGAGGTTTTGGGTACATACTTGCTCCTTCTAATTTTTCTAGATTTTTCTTTTGAGTTCTCTAACACATCTTAGCTTTTCTAATGAGGTCTGAGGAGGAGTACCACTTTGCTCATCCTCCATTTTCTTTGCAGGCCTCAAATATATCAGCAAAGATGGCGGCATTGAAGGCTGAACTGGTGGGCACTGGAGATTGATTTTGCATCAAACTTGTTCAAACCTCTATGCATGAGTTTAGGGTTTATATTTACTAATTGTATGGAGGAGAGAGAGGCTCTTGCTTTTGAAATTGTCTTGTGTCACAACTGTGGAATTTGGGTTGACTAACTGATTTTCTTCTGGGATGTTGGGATGGATACTTTGAGTGTAGATTTTGACATCACCATTAAGGCGTGCATTGCAAACACTTCAAATTGCATTTCCTCATGCGCAGGTTTGTATTCTAATACTTTTCACACACTGTTGATGTTTGTCTAATATCCCCACCCATGACCTTGTCCGTTGTGGATTGCTGATGTATTATATGGACTTTGTAATATTCAGGAAGGCAAAGAGCCTGTGGAAGTTACAGCTCTTCATACAGAGCATGTTTCTGGCACAGGTGATGTTGGTCGACCTCCAAAGGTTTGTTCACACTTCCATAGAAAAAAGGCCCCTAATCATACTGGCTTGCAAAAACCCTTTTTTTTTGCTCCTTTGCAAAACACTCCCAAACCATTTAACCCTGTTTCTCAAGATCCTTATTCAGCTGATGTGTAGTTCTCCAAGGTCTTTTTGAGTTGTTCTCTTTTTGTGAAGAATTCAGTCCCCACTGAAATTCATTTCTCCAGAATATGATGCGCTGTTGTTGAGGGATATTACTGTGTAATTGCAATTTGCAGGTTCTAGCAGCAGAGTTTCCATGGCTGTCTTTTGAATCACTTCCAGAAATTTGGTGGTACTCCCCTGCTGAATTTCCAAATGATGCACTGAAGGAGGAGTTTCACAGTACCGAACCCATGGGTTAGTGGACTTTCTAGAGTACCCGATACTCTCTATCAATCAAAAAAAATCCCAAAAGTCTGAGAACTCTCTTCAATAGCTGAATCAACATCATAAACTACCTGTTTTGCAGAAGAACTGAGGAAGCGAGCGGGCATTTTCAGGCAGTTCTTACTGGCTCGGGCTGAGACTGTCATCGTTGTCATTGGACATTCCACTTTCTTTAAGGTTGAGCATGTTGTGTTCTCTCAATCTCTCTAGACTACTCTCACTTCTACATCTGCCTTTCTATCTAGTTCCCACACAAACTGGTGGAAATTCCAATACTTGGAATGAGTTTGTTTTGCTGTAATTAATTATGGGTTATGAATTGATCATTTTTTTTCTTCGTGGCAGGAATTCACAAGTAGTCGCCGGCGAATGAAGAATTGTGAAATCCAGACAATGATGGTATGATTCATTCATTGCAAAAAGCAGAATGAATGTTCAAATGTAAAAACCCAAAACTTAAGTGAACAAATCCATGAATGCCAATTGTGCCAAGTCATGGACCCCATGTTAAGGTGCATCATGCAGGTCAATACGTTCAGGCTATGAGAAGGTTCTCAAGTCAGGATTGATGAGCAAACGCTCTATTTTTTTCCCTGTTTTAAGTTTTATTGAACAAGGTTTAAAATGGTGATCTTTTGACAAGCATTTTCAGCCAGAATTTGCTTTATATTTTTTCTAGGGTAAATTGGCCCATCACCGATCACCTGCCTATGACCAAACACGTTGGCAGATCTTTCTCAATTCTACTCCATTTTGAGTGATTCAAAATGTTATAGGAGCACCTTCTCAAGCTCTACAAATCATCTTTGAAATGGAAAGCCAAAGGATGACCAGTAAAAAAACGAGCAGTAAAGAAAATATGTTTTTTCAATTGCAAAATGCATTTTTTTTTCATTCTTCTTCATTTTGACCTCTCTTACTTTCAAACCTCATAACTTTCTTTTTTATTATTCACTTAAAACGATTTAAAGTGCTATAGGAGCACCACCTGAAGTTCTACAAATCATCTTTGAACTCTAACAACAACAGCAACATAAAATGAATTTTTTTGGGTGTTTCAGAACTGGCCTTCATAGTGTTTGGTGGTTTGCTTTTTTGAGTTCTTGACCCCCTGTACTTTGAGGGACTGTAACTTTCTCATTTTTAATCTATTTTCAACGATTGTTAGTGTGTCAGATGTGTCAAGAGGAGGGGCTCAAGTTTTGTTTGGACACAAGAAACAATGGAGCCCTCCCCTTGGATCCAGCCTATGCTAAGTGCTTAAGTGTTTGGGTCATCCGCCGGTTTACCCTATGATCCGTCTCTCTCATGTTTGATTCAGATATTGAACAGATTCTGTCAACTCTGAAGTATTTAAGAATGCTCAATAAATTAATTGTGGCTCCGTAACTCAAAAAGAGTTCTTTGTAGCTCAAATGGGTGTGCTTGATTTTGTGGGCTGAACTGAGAGAAAAATCACTCCCCAAGAACTCACACTTGGAGTTTCAGTTTGGAGTTTGAAGCACCTAAAGTTGGGTGGTGCACCAAATGGCGCCAAACAACCGGCGGTTCTCAAGGCGGTTCTCGTATATAACCATGCAGTGCAGATTTAGAACACCGTATTTGTACACGTGCAAAGTTTTGTAGCGAACACCGTATTTGTACAAGTGAAAAACTTACCTCCAAAAATTTACTAGGCCAGAATTTCACCCGTATTTTTAACTTTTGTGTTGGGAGCATTCACTTTTTGAGACAGGGGGGCAGCCTGCCCACTGAGTAAACCAGAGCCTAATCTTGTTCCTTTTTTTTAGGCACCGGGCAGAAACACCCCTGCCCCCCCCCCCCCCCCCCCCCCCCCCCCCCCCCCCCCCCCACAACCCACCCACCCCCCCCCCCCCAACCACCCACCCTCCTCCCCTATCACCCGCCCACCCCCCCCCCCCGCGCAACCCCCCAACCCCCCCCCCCCCACTCCC
>Ga0116227_10010198_pt1 | contig 16559 bp, 6 predicted proteins | sample S1TSphgellanicum_FD_89693 | JGI IMG/M metagenome (GOLD analysis project Ga0116227, IMG submission 89693) | Host-associated microbial communities from peat moss isolated from Minnesota, USA - S1T2_Fb - Sphagnum magellanicum MG | ecosystem: Host-associated > Plants > Peat moss > Unclassified...
CCTCAACCTGATCACGTGATATGTGAACGACCCCATAGGGAGCGGTCAGTCCCTCCCCCCCCCCCTCCCCCCCCCCACCCCCCCCCCCGTGTGCCTCGTTTTAGATTTTTTTTTTTTTTTTATTTTTTTTCTCTATTTTTTTTTTTTTTTTTTGTTGTTGTTGTAGCATAGGTATCAATAACTACTGGACTCTAGTTCTAAAGAACAGGCTTCAAGGTTTGACCTTTGCTTTGTAAGATGATTGCTATTGCAGAGTGAAAGAGAAATTATAATTTTTTTGCGGGGGCAAGTACAGATTTTTTGGCAGATTTTGCACTACACTTACAGGTTGGGTCTAATAACTAGTGCAGCCAAAACATTTTTGCATCAGTGGTGGATTCAGGACTTCAAATTTGAACTGCAAAATCATGCATGCACAGGCACATTTCAATTCTCATTTTCTCTTCTCTCCACGATGCCCCAAATGAAGAAAGAAAGAAAGAAAGAAAGAAATAGATAAATAAATAGATAAATTAAATTAAATTGAAAGAAACCCAAAAACAAAAACAAAATCTTCGTAATGTGCGGGTGGGTGAGGTGAATTTGGCGGGGTTAGTTTGGAAGCTTCAATAGCATCAAATGAATAAGGTACTCGAATTAATTGATGTTTTGCACACAGCCTTCAATTGTAAAAAATATGGGCTTCTCTGCTTCAGAATCCCCATCATATGCATGGCTTGGCACTAAGCTGTTTTACTCATCATAAGTCCACCAGCAACAGCTATGATTGATTGGGTGTTGTTTGGTGTCATAACTCATAAAACTGAATTTTTGTAAAAAAATTTAAAATTTTAATTTAAAGAAAGGAAATCAATTGTGTCTACCTATAGTCTTACCATTTTGGAATCATCTCACAACAAGATTCAATTCTCTTTGAAACTTCTTCTATTTTTATTTTTTCTCTCTCTTTTGCTTTTAGGTTTAGGTGATAACAATTTAAATTTTTTTTTAAGTTACCCCCCATTCTTCATTTACTTCATTGCTTCAGATGTAGGTTTTTTATTTTTTTGAAAAAATAAATAAATGAAAATACATTGGGTGCTCCCTTGGGTTTTGCCTAGGGATTCAAGAGTCAAGACTTCACTCTTTGGAAAGCTACATATTAGAGCTTTGGACTACTCCTTTTAATCCACCATTCCTCCTACTTATTTTTGTTTTCTTTTCCTCTCATATATAAGACTTTCAATCCAAAAACTTAATGCATTGTATGTAGGTGAACACATTAAAAGTCCCCGTCTTTCCCCCCCACCCCTTTTTTTTCAATTGTTTTCCTCTTGGTTGCCTTCCCACACTTCTTTCTACTTTATATAATAATGTGCTCAATGGTTATTGTTTGTGGTGCATGTCCATGAAATCCAATTTTAGGGTTTCATGTTGCTCATATTCCCTCCTTCCTTACCTGAACATTGGTTGACACAATTCCACTTCCTAGTTACCACCCCCAAATCCCATACCTAAAAGACAAAATAGGCCCCCTCAATTTTTGGGTCATCCTCTCACATTTTTGGGATTTGGAGTGTTTAAAAAACAACCATCCTTATAAAAAGGATGGTTACTAGTTACTACCCCATACAACTAAGAAACTTATTAGGTAGCCTTTTGAAAAAGGAATTTGTAGGAAAGGCTAACAACCACTTTGCTTTCTTATATTTTAGTGGAGCTTTCCTTAAATAACTCCTCACTCCTCTCACTTGCACCACAACTTGCATTCTAAGAGATTCCCAAATCTACAAAGAGAATTGGGGAATAGGTCAAAAGTGAACTAAACCACAAAGCCTCCATTTATTTACCCAAACAAACAAAAGCCACACTCCTCAAACTCCCACCACCCCTTCATCCCAATGGCCAAGGTGGTGGAAGCGTGGGGCTTTTGGTTCATTCATAAAGATCCACACATGTGCTATGTAACTAGTTTTTTGTTGTCCTAATTGTAACTTGCTACTAAGCTATCATCTACATTTCCCTCTAGTAAACTTGTATGGTTTCTACAAGTCTACCCCAGTTACACCTTTCAAAGTTACCCCCAACTCATTTTGCGAAAGACCCATTGTTAGAGAACCCACCTCCCATTCATAAAAAACCTAGGTATTGATGTTTCATCCAATTATCTATTAAGGGTATTGATGGTATTATTTAAATGATTAGGCTTAATTGTTTTAAGAGGTACATCAACTATTTTTGTAGTTTTGAAGCATATGGAAAATCCACAAGAGCTATGGTGTCTTTTTAAGGGTTTGACAAGGCAATTCAAAACATCAATATCATCAACATTCATTTTAGTGTATTTGAAATAGTTATACTTGATGTTTTGCAACTCCAAACATATGGTTTCATGAAGTTGCTTTGGAACATGGTTTATCTTATATGATTGGGAATGTGAAATAGACTTCATGAGATTGGGGATTCCAATTTAAGGAGAAAACTCCAATTTTCATTTTTCAGCATTAATAAATAAGTTGACTTCAAACATATGATTTTTGAAGTCGGTCCATATTCAAAACTCATATAAAACATTTAACTTTTGGTCCCAATTTAAAGAGATTTGTCAACAAATGGTAATACCAAGCATGAGATCTGACCCCAAAAAAAATAAAATTAATTCATTTTAGTTAGATGAATTTTAATTTATCACCTTCAATTAAAATAGAGTTCATTATAATCAACTACTTTATGAACATCATCAACCTTATGGCTTTTTCTATTTTCTTTTTTCCGGATTACTTCTCAATGGTTGTCAATTCAAAAAAAAAATCATTATGGGAACGGAGAATAATATTGTGGAAGCCTCCTCCTTGTTCGTGTAAACTCAAAAAAAGAAAGAATTAGGGCTGGGCCTCATCATACATCTCAATGGTTCAAACTTCAAAGCATGATGAGTTTGCAGTGGGAATGAGTCCGTGATGCTTGCTAAACCCCAAATACTAAATCTCAGATTCGGTGCATTGTTGTGATGTGGGATATTGAAAGGGCAGGTTTGCATCGATATATGCAAACAATTTGTTTGGGGAGTCCTCATGCCATTGTTCTTCATGAAAGTTTGATGTTCTTCATGTACAAAAGAACCCTTTTCTCTTATTCCATCCCCAATTTTTACTTGGAGTGGCTTGCTTTACCCTCAGGACACCACTGCCCCCAGGCATTCTTGAATAATTTATTACTCAAAGCTGCTTCAAATGACAAAGGATGAGTGCCTTGCCTAGGGAGCTATGTCCTAAACAAGAACCTTTTTAATAAGGTCTTGCTAGATATAAACCAAAAATAGGCAACCCAATTGGAACTCAGGCCCTTAAATTTGAAACCTTCAGTGCCCTTCAAATCCTGTTTTTGCCAACAAAAGGGCAAAAAAAAAACTTGTGAGACCATTCACATGTGAAAGGCAAGGTTTTTTTTTTTTTTTTTCCAAATTTTGAATGTGAAGGGTACAATTAAAAACTTCACATAGTTTTATTGCTTAAATGATATGAAAATTAATGGAAATAAAGGTTCGATCCTCTACTCTCCAAGATCTATACTGTCCTCACCTTGGATTAGTGCAGGGGAGGATTAGGCCATGGTAGGATCCTTGGTGTAACTAATGATAAAGCATTTTCTAAGCTTGAAAATTTTGTAGCCTTTGAAAAAAAATCGTAGCAATATTTGGAACAAGATTTCACATCATTGGCCCATCAAATTTAAGGCCTAATTGGAAGGGTTCACTAGGTAAAGTGGTCCTCCAAAGTCATCATAAGTAAGTCATCACAAGGAATTTGGAGAAATTGCCTAGTGTATTTGGAGAGCACCTTATATCCATGAAAAGAGGAGGGATATTATGCCTATTCCCATAAACTACCAGCTTGTTGTCCTAGGCCCCTTATGTTGGGATTGCCCTCACTCTCGGACTTCACCCTACATGGATTAACTTGAGTTAAGGAGCACAGGTTTCTGAACATTGACTATGTAAAATTAGGAGATGGGTAGGTTGGAGAATTGCTACCAACTGACCATGGGATCCAATGGTAAGGTTTAGGGTTTAGGGTTTAGGGATCATTCATTGTGGTCACATGAGCAAAGTTACTACAAATTTTAACATGACTCAGAGAGTTGATGTAAATCTGTGGTTGTATTGTTAGGAATGAGCATTCCCAAATTCCAAGAGAGATTGATCAGTCAATCACTCAATCAATCAATCAATCAATCTGTTGCTTTGTCCTAATTAGAATCCATGATGGACAGTTGTTCTTAGGACCCACAAATTGAGAGAGAGAGAGAGAGAGAGCTACCTGCCCTGAGTGCCTGCAAGCATGTCCGGGTTTTCTGGCAGCTCTGAAAGCTCGGGTCTAGCACCACCTCCTGAGTCCTGAGTCCTTCCAGCTTACTGTTTGTTTTTTTCCTGTTCTCTTGAAAACATAACTGTTTGGTTGAAATTCTGGGAGAAGCTAGAGAGAAGACCCAATTGTAGTAAAAATTCAACACATTTATCCTCTTTTGTCTCTTCACTCCTCTTCTCCGTCACCAGCTGCAAACACCATAACTCATTTCATGTAATAAAAAGTTGAATCCTATTTGTGCCCAACAAAAAACAATAACAAAAATTGAATCCTTTTTACATACTTCAACTCTCTCTCTCTCTCTCTCTCTCAGGAATTGAAAAACTTTGTCAACGGCTTTTGTTGTTGTTGTCCTTCTTCTTCTTGTTGGTAATGAACAATGCATGGGATTTTTATCAGCCTCAAAAAATGCAGCCTAGAAGTTGAAGCAAATTGCACCAAGTGATCACTTGTATATTTGAAACTGTTTTCATATGGATTGGTGGAAGAGAATTTGGGATTAGTTCCATATATATTGTTTCATGCTTCCAACCAACTTGGGAATTTCCACACCTCATTGTATCCATATGTATATATATTCAGGGTGCATCTTGCAAGGAGATCCAAGTGGTGCATATCTCACTCATTTCAAGGAATATAGAGATCTAAGGCCATTTTGTCATCCTCGTGATTTTCCCGAAAATTTCATATGAGTTTCATCCATGACTGAATTTGAGAAGTAAACAAACATTTCTGCAAAATTCCTCCATTGTCTTGGACCATCATTGGATGAGTCTCATCTACTTTGGATGAATATTGGAACTGTGAAAAAGCTCTTAAATTGCTTTTTTGGCATTACAGCAGGTGTTTTTTTTCTCTTTTTTTTCTTTTGCGGCAACAAAAAAAATTCCCACCCTTCCATTAAAAGAAGCTTTCGAGCAGAAGAAAAAAAAAAAAAATTAGCATAATTGGCAACACATCCATAAAACATAAAACGATCTTACACAAAGAGCATCTGATGTAAGTTGCAAAGGATAATTGTGGAAATAATGTGCAAAAGTCACCAGATTTTGAGGGGAAAAAATCCTGGAATTGCCATATTTAGACAATGGGTTCCAAGCTCTAACAGGTTGCCAAAATATGAGAAGATTTCTTAAAGTTTTTGTACTTTCCTCTCTGGCCTGTAGCCAAATTTGGCTAATTCCTCTTGTGGGTGATCACCAGTATGGCCACATCACAAAAGTGCAAACAAAAAAGAAAAAAAAAACAAAACAAAAAACCAGTGTCACCCACAACACTCAAAAAACTCATGAACTTCCTAGCCTAGAGTATGTTAATTTCCATGGCCAGCACGAGTGATTTTCAGCCTCTTACTACCAACATAGTAAATACAGCTTCATTTTGAAGATGGACTCAGAAAACTACACAATGAGATTTTGAAGGCAACTGAAGTTGTGTCAATTTCCTGCAAAATCAAACTTACTAGAATGACAAGAATTGAGTGCACAGTTCATAAAACCTTAGAGTCACTCAATCCCAGTTTTGGGCCCATCACCAGCTTCATCACAAATATAAGCAGTGGCTAGCTCCCATGGGGAGAGAATGATGTTGTTGGGTGTTGATCAAAGAACATAATACTACTTACTACTCTCTACCCAAATCTCCATCAAACAATTCTACCAAAAATCTGTGTCCTGAGAGTTTCTGCCACGTAATTTCTGGAAGCAATGGATTCAAGACTCAGTAGGAAGACTCACTCAGTCGTAACATGATAATTTTACTTCCCAAATCATCACCCTCACATTAAGCTGACTGGGTTTAGCTATGCTTCTCTATGACCAAGATGTTTAGGGTTTAGGGTTTACACATATACTAAACTAGTGCTCTTGTCAATCAAAAGAGCTACTGGCCTTAGCTCAGTAGAGCTCTGCAAAAAAACATTGCAACAAAAATCAGTTGCACTGCATCAGACGAATACCCAGGTAGAATAGAATTAAAAGAGTGTGTACAGTCCACTGATTATAGTGAGCTCTCCTGTGAACTAACAGTTGTAGAAATGACCTTGAATCTGTTCAAAATGTAGGCAATCTTTAGGACCACATGACGAGCCATACAACAAGAGGTAACCCACTTCTGTTTGATTCATGGCCATGCCAGAGAATGATGTCATTACAGCCTTAAACTCCTGGTAAATTTCTGTCTCAACATTGCATTTAGGACTCACTGTAAATGCAATCTGAAATTGCCTTCAGACTTTTAACCCTAACTCATCAAAGGATCTAGCAACCCAAGAAAAATTGCTGTACACTAGGTAAGAGAAGGAGATTGAAGCTGCACTAGAAAGCAGCATACCAGAAATCTCAATAATTTACTTGTCCACAGCTTGATCTCCATCTTATGTCTTTGCATCTTTGCATCAAATTCTTCAATGTTGAGAAAAATTGTACATGAATCTACAAAAGATGATGGAATTTTTCTATATGAAACATTCTTCAAAACTTTGTGCAAAAATCAACAAAAAGCTCATGGATATTAGATTCATTTATGTGGGTATTGTTCATTTTGTGTCATCAATTTTCTCCATTGACCAAAAGTGTTGATTAATTCAATACTTTTGGTCGATTCCATTCTTGAGTTTTTAATTTTGACCATGTTGTTAATGTTCATCCATGTCATTCATGTTCGCCCATTGTGACCAATCATATTTGTGTCTTTATTGTTGTCCATGAACACAATTCCACCCATCCAATTGTATCCACATCAAGCCAATTACATTTGTGAAACATGTCATCCATCCACAATGCAATTTTTATATTGAAATTTCATCCAATAAATTTGGTTTGATTTATGTGTTTACATTTTATCATTTTATGGAGGATTGCATATTTATGGTCAACTTCATCCATGAATAATCTTTTTCTTCATTTGTATGTTTCATTGCTAACCTTAGTTCAAGGTTATCTTTTCAATCCATCTTGTAAAACTAAAATGATTTGACAATCTATTCCCAACCAATGTTTTCTTCTTGGCAAAAAAATCACCAATTTTTTTTTAATTTTTGGGTCAATATTCATAAGCTTGGATTTCAACGGGGGGAAAAAATGGACTTCTCACCTAAATTTGATTATGGCAAACTATGCCACATCGGATTTGGTACCTCACTCCAAGATCTATCATCTTTAAAGTGATGCCCTCACATTGTCACCTCACCAAATATTGCTTTACTAGTGGACCATATATCATCATCTTCTACCTTTACACTCATAGATTTTCACCGTTTTATGCCTTTTGATCTAAGTCATTTGCCAAATCAATCTTATTTGTGTAAGGTTCCTTTCAATACTCATTCTCCCACTTGTAGGAGGAGATTGCCAAACCTAAATCTCATTTCTAATATGTATGTGTACATTGTGACTTGTGAATTTGTGAGGCTTAAACATTGAGTGAGTTTCAAAAGCTTTGGGGGTGGGAGTAAGACTTTAAGCATTTAATTCTACAATTATACAATGCATTGAAGAAATGTTTGTTAGGTTTGAAGGTGTGTTCACGATATAATGTACACAAAAATCAATCATAGTTTGACAAGTTTCATTATAACATTTTTTTATATGACTCTTTAAATATTTGGAAAAGATTTTGTGGTAGAAATATGGAATTAAAGATGAATAACGTTCTAAGCTCTCATCATGTTATGATAATGTTGATAATTATGATATTTTTAAGTTATAAAATGTTTTCCCATTGAAGATGTAATCGATCCTAACTTTCTTTATTATTCTATAAAGATAAATTGAATTTTTAAATAAAAGAACCTATTATCAAACATGGTGTTTTAAACAACTTTTATAAAATTATTCATTTACAATTACATAAAGGTACAATTATTGAATCAATTGCATATTCATGGTTTTTATAACTTGTCTTATTTTTAAAACCCTAGTCATGACTTTTTAAATAAACCAAAGTGGGTAAAATGTTACATGTTAAGTTATTTTTGATGTTATATGTGCTTTTAGTTTTGGGACAAACTATGTACATTATGCCATGGAAACACACTTGAAACAATTGTGTAATTTGGTGCCATCATAGTAAGCTTGGATTCAATTTGATCTTCGATGCACAGTGTTGCAAGTTATGAAACACAACAAGTGCATGCTCAAGATTTGTCACTTAAATTGTTGTGAACTTTGTACAAGGTAAATATGATCCTTGAACTACCTTTTGGATATGGTGTAATGTTACAATTTTTTTGTTTTAAATAAATTTTTTTTTCTAAATTCTCAATTTTGTTCAAGCTTGAAGGTTGCTACTCACAAACCACATGGTTTTTGAATCATCAGTCTTCAATCTTGATTCCTCTACTAAGTCAAGAATCTTTGTAAGCTCATAAGTCCTAACCTAAGTTTTGTTTATTGTAATTTGTGAGTGACACCATCAAGCTTTAGGCCAAGGTTTGAAGATTTTGCAAAGTGTATGACCTTCTCCAAAATCAAATTTTTTTTCAACCAAATATTGTAAATAAAAAATTTCATTATTTTACCTTACTTAAATAAAGAAATAATTCTTTAAAATTAATGTAATTAGATTTTTTTTAATTGGTGTAATTCACTAATTTAAAAATATCAGGGTAATTATAAATCATAAAAATAATTATAAATACATAATTTCAAAAAATAATATAACTAAATAATTACATAAATTTACTATAATTGAATTACGAAGCACTATGGTGATTAGATTATTTCAGAAAATAATCAAATAATTACAGTAAATTTTTGTGATGAAATAGTTTTCAAAAATTCAAAAGAATTATCAAATAATAAATTAAAATTTTCAAAAAAAATTATTTAATAGCTACAAAAAATTATTATAAAATAATTACAGAAAATTACTATAATGAAATAAACTTTGTAAACTTATGTAATAAAGTACATAAAAAAACTATTGTAACTAATACTTTCAAAAAGTGTTGATTAATAAGTAACCATGATAATTATAATTAATTATAATCATCAATTCAAATTCTAAAAACCTTAACATAACATCAATTGAACATTTTGAAAAATTATATTTACAACATTTGTCCAAATAAAAAATGTAAACAAAAAATTGATCAAATAAGCTTTGGTTTACATAATAATGTAATATTGTTACTAATTGACATACTAAAGATTATAATAAATAGCTTTATAGATGAAAGATTTAAAATATTAACTTATAATTAATTATAAAAAGTTCAAGATTGAAAATTTTATTTTAATAATATCAAAAATATATCAAAGATAATATGTTTTAGTATATACCAAAATAAACATTAAAAATGTTTGTTCAAAGCATATTTGGTATTAAACCAAAATTATGATACATACATTATTAACATTGTATATGTTTAACTTATCCAACATAAGACTTAGGGCACCTAGTTAGTATAAACAATATTTATCTTTTTTGACTAGGCCAAGTGCCATTTTGACCAACGAAACCCAGAGGGTGCCTAAGTAATAAAGGTACCCCTTGTTATTTTTGACTAAATCAAATGTCAATTTGATTGGGATATTCATTTTTAAGTACATTTTGATTAAAAGTTTAATTTGACACCTAGTCAAATAGGTCATCTTGGTCAAATTACTTAATCAAAAACCACACATGTCATTTTAACACTCAATTCCAGTCAAAATGGATATGTGTAGGGGTCAAAACGGATCATTTAATCAAGTTGTATGGTTTGATAAACCGTGAATTCTAGTAGTGAAGGTTTCTTTGTTCAATTTTTGTGATGTAACCACATTGATGATCATCCACAAAAGGAATTAGCCAAATTTGGCTATAGGTCAAATAGGAAAATAAAACAATCTGAAAGTCTTGATATATTTTGTGGTGATTTGTTGGAACTTATTGTCTAAATATGGTGATTTGGAAGGGGAAGGGGGGGTGGTATCTTCGAAATCTAACAACTTTGGCCCATTTTTTCACAAAAATCCTTTCTATGAATTGCATTGGATTTTTTGTTGTCACCAAGTGTGTTGCCCCAACAAAAGGGGTGGACAACCAAAAAAAAAACTACTACTACTTGGGACATGATATGGAGTACGATAGTTGACAATTTATGATATTAAACATTAAAGTGAAAAAGAATGTATTAATGACAAAAAAAATTCAAAATAAGGTTGATATGCCAAAATTAAAAAATTGTTTATTGAATGTATTCCGTGGACAACCACAAAGGTTTTGACGTGAAGAGAAGTACCAACGAATTAAACAAGATTAAATAAAATCTTAAGAAACATAAGAAACAAGGTGTCACAACACGTAGGCCTTGCCGAATTCAAAACTTGATAATGTATGTTTGAATAATCATGAATGTGATGGATATTATGTCGTATCATTTAGTAGGATAAATTTTTGGACATGGTCTAATAATTTGAATGCAATGTGTATAATATATCCAATAAGCTTCAGTTGTTCAAAATGGCATCATTGTAATAGCACATTGGTCCATATGTGATCAATTTGAGTGTTATAAATAGTGGTTGTTTCAAAAGAAACATATTGCAAGCCATATTTATTCATAATTTTTTATAGTTCCATTGATTGTAATGTGTTTGTTAACATGTCTATATTAAAATCCTCAATTACTATAGTTGGACAATTTGTACATGTGTTTTTTGGAAAATTGGTTCTAAAATAGAAATATTCATCCAACTATCAAAATATGATAGCAGAGCATCCATGACTAATACATATTGTGACTGGTGTCCAAACCTAGTCATGGAGTGATATGACCTAGTCAAATGTGATTTTAGTCATGATTATAAGACTTTTAGTCTCAAATGACTATCATATTATAATTACATGACTAGTAACCATAAAAGGTAACTAGGTTAAATAAGTACATGGGTAGGTTAAACAAATTAGGCTAAATAAATACGTTAAGTAAAAAGGTAAAAAAAATCTAAGTAGACCTTAAATAGGCCTAAATAGACATATTAGATCCCAACTAACCTTTAAATATAAGCTTAAGTGGATTTAAATTTTTCCTAATAAGCAACCTTTAGATAGGCCTAGCTACATATTCTAATATGAATTAATTTAAACTTAATTTAATTTAATCTAATCCAATCTTAATGTAACCTAATTTCACCTACTTAAGGCTAATTTGCCCCAAGTAGCCTAGTTTATTTCAAATAACCTTATTTATTCTAATTAATCCTATTTTAGTTTAATGTACCATATTTTAACATATATAACTTAAACTTTAATTTGATTTAACCAAGTGTACCAACTTTAACAAGTTTACATTATACCAAATTTAAACAGCCAAACTTAGATTAATTAGTTCAATTTAGCTTAATTTTGGCCTTAATTCAACCAAAATAACTTTTAAAACTTCATTTAAGAGATTTAAACCAAGTTTAGCCAAATTAAACTAGGTTTACCATAAGTGGTTTAATGTAACTTGACTTCACCAATTTTAACCAAATTTAACTTAAGTATCCAAGTTTAGTTTAATTCATTCGAATTTAGCCAAATATATAACCAATTTTAACTAAAAACTTTCTAGGTTTAGCCAAATTTATTCAATTTCAGCAATAAATTATCAAAATTTTATTAATTTTTTCGAGCGTCAACCAAATTTAACCAAAATCGTTTAGTTTAACCTATTTTAGCCTCATTTATTTAAACCAAAATTAACCAACTTTAACTTTAGTCAACCCAAGTTTAATCAAGATATTCTAATTTATTTTTTAAAAAAATTGTTTAACCAAAATAACATAGTGAAGAAAACTTATGTTATTTCAGCCAAATTTAACAAAGTTTTATTAGATTTATCCATGGGTTTAGGCTTCATAAATTATCAACATATTAAATTTATAAAATGACCTTTTAAAAAAGTATGATTAAATATAATTTTGAAATTTTGAAATTGGAATTTTATTTAATTTTTTACATATATTGAACATATTTAAATGATTATTTATATACATATTAAATTTGTAAATTTTACCAATTATAAAATTACAATAAATTGAATGAATGAAAAAAAAAATCTACAATTATAATGTTATATTAAGTGGTTGGATTATAATAAATATGATATGATTAATTTGTTAAATTTTTTTTTAATATAAATTATATTAATAATAATCATCACAAATGTTATTAATTAATAATTATATAATGAAAATTAAATATTTTATATAAAATATAAATATTGAATATATATGTATATTATGATATATGTATAATATGTATATATTAATATATTAATACCAATATATTGTGTGCATATACATACATGTTTGTGTCGATTAATAAATTATGTGTAAAATTATGTTATGTGTATATAGTAATGGTATATATACATCTATATAATATTCATATTTCAGATTTTTAAAATAAAATAAAAATATTCTAGGTTTTATATTTCAATTATACATATATTTATTAAAGTTTATGATGTATTGAAACATAATGGATATGTTATAAATTTTCAAATTCAAAAGTGATTTTCTATGTTCAAAATTAGTTGTTTGAATTTTTAGTTGGTGCACATATCTAGATTATGCTTCATAGTTTAATGATCCATATTCAAATTTTCATTTGAGTAAGTATTGAAAAAGAAATTATATTTTAAACTTTGTGTTTTTTATATTCAAACATTGAAAGATTATAAATTCTATGTGTGAGTATTGTGTTTCACATCTAGTGGTAGGTGGATGGGAAAGGCTTTACACCATTTTGTATAGGTTCAAGAATTAAAACTTAATCCTAGCATGTTTGATCGAGTTTGACGATGCTCACGTTGACCACAACGTTTGGGGTATGTTGACCAGTCGTATGTTCAATGAATGTATGACATTGATGTGGTATAATATTCTTTTATATTATTTGTATACAAATCGTATATATACAATATACAAATAATTCAAAATTAAATTAGATGAATAATTATTTTATATAATCAATATGCGAAAATAATATTATATATTTATATATTATATTAAATTATATCTATAATATATATAATATATAAATAATATATTGTAGTCATGTAGCCATTAGTGGCATATTTGACTACAATAAAAACCACCATCACGATTGGTTAAAGAAGACATGTGACATTTTGTGCATATGTTTTCAAAATAGGACGTTCTCACAACAATCATCAACTTCCTGACAACCTAGAACCCACAAACCACACAAATGATAAATAGTCAAATATGGCTTGTTATTACTTAATCAAAGTCTAGGACATTCTCACCAAAGATTATTTCACTTTACTTAAGCTAATTTTCTTGGAAAAGTAAAGCTTTCATTCATGCAACATACTACCAATGTTGTTAAAAGGCCTCACATTCATTTACAAACCCACAAGTCTTTGGTGTGACCTACAATCTGCTATCTTGGCCTCTAAATAAATATGAATGTATCTTTGATCCAAAATTGAAATCCATATGGCCAAATGTCAAAACAAAACCTTGGAGGTTTCAAGAATCAAAACATATCCATAAATAACATGTTTAGAGTCTAGGGTTTGCTTATGATGCACAAATATAATCCAAACTAATTGGAATCATCTATGTATTGTATGCAATAACACGGACAATTATTTTTAAAAAATATATATATATACACCCATACCTCAAAATTTATGGCAAAGTCTTGCCTTCAATCTTCTTATTTTGAACTTTATTTAGCCTATCAATAGTTGCATGATTAGGTGCAAGGATTATAAACACGTTTGAAAATTTGGTCACAAGTTGTTGTTCTCCAAAAATCACACTTCTAATATTCTTGACCAAAAGTATTGTAGGTTTACAAGTGTTATACAAGTTCACCAGTTGCACATATTGGGGATAAAATTTAAGGTACAAAGATAATGCTTGTGTGTCACCTACTACTTTAACCCATTGGCTACAACCAAGATGAAAGTTTCAGTGAACCTACCATATATCCCCGTGATAACCATCTCTAGGTTTCCGAGTTGTTCTAGATTTGACATTTATTTGAAATTTTGGATGGCACAAGTGGCAACAAAACACAAATTTATGAAGAATGGATTGATTGGTTTTATTACTGTTGTTGCCCCAACTCTCAACACAAAGCCCCAATCCCCCTTTTTAAACTTATTTTGGAAGGTAACACCAAAGTTTGTAACCCGTATGTATAACCCAACATTAAGCCATGGAGGAAAAGTGGTCACAAAAGCTGAACCAATTATCAAGGTGATTGCACAAAAAGAAATCTTGTCCTTTTCCACCCCCACACATTCCAACTATTGTCTGATTTAACTGCATTTCAATTATATTTGATCATCTTAAATTTGTAAATGGCTTGTTGCATTAATTAATGGTCAATATTGTTCATAGTTGTTACGTTCACTATGTTGTTCACTTATGAGTATAATTTGGACTTTATTTAATTTTTTAATAATTTCAAATTGTTAACGTGAAATTGACGTAACTTTTAATTTTATTTACATAATGCATTATGATGGGTTAGTGATTTTGTAAACATTTCTTCAACTATCAACATGGTATATGAGGTGAACCATTAACTTTTAACATGTTGAAACCATTAGTTAAGAGTTGCATCCTACACTTACTATAATTTATTAAAACACATGCAACAATTTTAAACCCCACATTTATATTGCAATGAATTAGTGATTTTTTTCACATCTCTTCAATTACCAAAGTTGAACCATTGACTTTTAATATGTTAAAACCATTACTCACAAATTGCATCTTGCATTTATTATAATATACCAAAACACATGCAACTCAATATTTTGCAATTATACTTGAATGGTTTAGTGCATTTTTTCACATTTCTTAAACTATCAACATATTTATATGAATCGAATCATTCACTTTTAGCTTATTGAAACCACTATTCAAACATTGCATATTGCACTTATTAATATAAATTGAAAAACACATAATAACTTAATGTCTCACATATATACTTGAATGGGTTAGTGAATTTTTTCTCATCTTTTGAACTATTAACAAATTTGCACATGAGTTGAATCATTCATTTTGAATGTTCTTAAATCCATTATTCATGAATTAGATTTTGCACTCACCACGATTTTTTGAAATGGATGTATAAAAAATTAAAAAGTTTCACATTTAATTTGAATGGGTTAATGATTAAGTCAAAATGTTCAACCATGCAAAATTTAAGATGCATGTAAATGTCTAAATTATTATTTGTTCTTATATTAAATTCGTATACATTTATGTAAATTAGAATGTATGTTTTAACTTTTTCCCCTAATTTTTTTTAAGCATCATGGACAAGTTTATTATGATGAATGTTCATGATGCCACACCAAAAAAACCCCTAAAATAGTTCTTAAAATTTTCCCCATTTTTCTTTTGGGTGTATAAAAAACAATCCATGTTAAAAAATATGATTAAGATTTTTAATTTTTAAGTATTAGTATTAATATTATTATTTAAAAAATTATCAATATTTTATGCTTATTATTTTTATTTTAAACATGGTTTATAAAAAAAACTATTTAATTTGTTATAGGTTTATGTTTAAATATTTAAAGATGAATTTTAAATTTTCATTTAAAAAATCATAAATGGTGATAATAATAATAATATCAATGATTTTCTTAATCCTTTTTTTTTTCAATTTTGTGATCTTCTTCAAAATCATCCATAACAAAAATTATCCATGTTTTGGCTGTAAACCATATATGGAGGTACAACTTTGTTAAAATATTTTAATATTTTGGCTACAAGTCCTAAAACCCATTGTAAAATTATATCATTTTTAAAAGTATAAAAATTTGAATTTAAAAAAAAAATCTTGTCGATATGGATGGCCCTTCTTATGTTTGCCAAATGGTGAAAATTCAACACACAAAAAACATTTACATCATTAGCATTTTTTTTAAAAAAAATTAAAATTGGATAAGGTTTAAAATGATCTCAAAGATTAAACTTAAAACTTTTCAAATAAATTTGATGTTGGAATTTTTTATGTGTTTAATGTTGAAATTCTTATAATTAATTTTAAAAATTTACTCATTAAGAGTAACTTTTTTAATTTAAAACTCGTGATCTCAGATTTTTGGCAATTTTGTTGTTGTTTACAATTTTCATGAATTTGCACTATTTTTTCCTTTTTTTCCACAAGAATTGCCAAGTTAAGAAAATTCAAAACCAAAAAAACATGTCGGTTGTTGTGTGTTGGGGGGGGGGGGGGGGGGGA
>Ga0116227_10010199_pt1 | contig 16556 bp, 15 predicted proteins | sample S1TSphgellanicum_FD_89693 | JGI IMG/M metagenome (GOLD analysis project Ga0116227, IMG submission 89693) | Host-associated microbial communities from peat moss isolated from Minnesota, USA - S1T2_Fb - Sphagnum magellanicum MG | ecosystem: Host-associated > Plants > Peat moss > Unclassified...
CCAAAAAACTTGATACAAAATTTGGAATTTAGGTAGTGAAACTGATCTTAAAACATGATGACAAGAAAATTAATTACACAAATTTTCCATGAATAGTTCTGTGGTCTACCCAAATTTCAAGAGGAAAGAAATTTATAGAAATTACTATTGTTGCCAAGGATTTTGACTATTGAGAAAGCCAACTGCATCCTTTGCCGTGTTGTTCTCCTCATACATCCTACAGATTTATCATTAAGTTCATCATTGTTGTTTCTTTTTATTTCAACAGGTTTGCAAAGCAGACAACAAATTGCAAGACTTTGGGTGGGGGAACTAATATTTACAGGTTAAAAATTTTAAAGATGTCAACAACAAGCTCCTGATTTAATGTACGCATGAAATTTAGTAATTGAATTTTGAATATGCTTGTTTGAAATGCAACCCAATCAATACAAATGGAATGGATTTTGAGCTGAACAAAACTTCAGAAAATTACTTGTCCAAATTACCGCTCTAGAAGGATGATTGTCATCTATGGTAAGTCAAAAAAAGTGTTAGTGTGAATGATTTCATCTTTGGATTTAAACTTGCATTGCAAACCCATTTATGTTTGAATAGTTGCATCCTAGAAAAAAAAAACACATAAGCAAATTATCATTAGATTCTACAAATTTGTAAAACTTGAGGTTTTGGTTTTAAAAACTTTTGAGTCTAGTTTGAGAACCAAAGTTTAGTTCCATGTATACACTACACACTTTCCAATGTTGGAGATTGTATAAGTATGAAATTTAACCGCCCAAAAAAAATTGGGTATTGTACATGTAGTGAGTGTTACATCAAATTAAAAGTAATCATGTTTGACTATAAAGTTTAGTTAATTGTGAACTTTTGAAAAAAATTGAACTTGCTTACCTAAAGAAATTGAAATTAGGTTCAAGAGTTGATTTTCATGATTTCAAAACAGTTTCATCCTAAAAATAAAATTGTCCATTAAATCAAGTTAATGGGTTTAGAGTTCATTAGCTTTACAAGGAGGGGGCCAAGAAAAATAAAATTGTGTTACAAAATTGCACAAAATCGATCTTCAACACAAATTGCATCCAATTAAAAAAAAAATTGCCTTTCAAAAACATTATGCCTTGGACATCCCCCTTGTTAGAAATAACCAAACCACCCTCTTCCCAATGTCACTAAGAAAAACCATTTTGAAAAGCAGAAGAGAAATCTCGAACTCTCCCTAGAAAATTCCTCTGGTCCCCTTTGGAAAGGGGGAGAAAAGGGGGAAAAATCACCTCACTCCACTCCACCCCACCCAACCTCAGAAACAACTTCTCAAAACAAGGGGGAAAAGAATCCCAACTCAACTTTCACCTCCTCTCTATTTAAATTTTCACCTTTAAACCCTTCAACTTAAGAAAAGAAAAAACCTACACCAAGACTTATAACCTTATTTATTAAGCCAACTTTTGATTCCCTGCCCTTTATATGCCCTTGGACTAAGTTCCCACAATGATGCCTCCATAAGACACGTAGATCTAGTTTTTAGGTGGACATTGTCTAGACACCATGTGGTCTGGACACAGGAATCATGATATTCTAGGGTTCTTAGCCAAAACCGGTTCTTGGCTCCTATTTATTTCAAAATTGTTTGAGATCCCACAACCTTCTATGGAGGGATATAAATTTTATTGTTAAGCTACACTTTCATATGTGAGAAGAGATTTATGATAATTTTTATTTTAAAATAACACATGTTGTTAAAGTGGCATATTAAATTTTTTAATAAAAATATCATGTTGTATTTTACACAAATAAAGGTGTAACCTAATGATAAATGAACTCTTTATCTCAAGAGGGTCTTGGGTTTGATTTTCCACTTTATAAGGGCTATGCCTATTTTCTCAACCTGCAATTTTTTTATATTCTCTAGTAAGGTGAAAATCAAACTCAGTGGTCCACCCCATTATCATCTTGGGTATCAGAATTAGGGCCATATGATACCCTATGCAATTTTCAAGGAACTAATTTTCACATGAACCAGAAGCACCTATTTACATTGAAAGTACAGACCTGATAACGAGCCTGAGAATTGTCCCTATCTGTGAGAACAGCCCTACACTAGCAATCATGTAACTAGTCATGACTCTGAAATTTGTAAACTAGACCTAGTGGTTCACCCCAGAAACACCCCTCATATCAGAATTGGAGCTTAAGTATGATACATTGGACAATTCTTGGGGAGCTCATTCTGACATAAACTAGAAACATCAATTCTCATCAGAAGAATGGTCTTGATAACCAGTTTGAAAACTGACTCTATTTGTGAGAAGTCATCAACATCCAACACTAGTAATCGTGTAACCATCCATAACTTATAGATAATTGCACAAAAAACTCCTTGGAAAATTGTCTCATATTTTTAAAAGTTGGCATAAATAAGTTATGAATTTTGGAAAATACAGATAGAGTTTTACTTGACCAATTTATACAGGTATGTGAAAATAGCCAACAAGTATTTTGACCAACTTAAATGTTGTATTTGAAAACACACTCTCTAACTTATCACTAACAAATTAAGTGCACATTAATAATTCAAATTAAATTCATTAACACACAATGTTAAACATAAGTAGACACTTTCCAAAGGGTTTCATTTGAACACCAAGTAGATTTTCTTTTTCTGTTGACCTTAGTCTCTTTTGTTATGTCCCCCTTTTTTCTTCCCTTCATTCCCTATTTTCTTTCTGTTTTGTGCTAAACAATTACTTGATGGCTCTTTGAAGGTTAAAGGAGCCCTGCAAATTGAGAAGAGCCAGTTTGAATTTCAAAAGGCAAGGATTCAAAGAGCCATCAAGTTAACAAAAGAACCCCAAAAAACAAAATGGGGCTGGGAAGAAGGGAAAAATGCAAGGGGGAAGCTGCAGGAAGCATGTGAATTGTTTTTAAAAAATCAGGGGCAATCTGATTTATAGATCAGAATATGCTTCCAACAACCATGAAGTCAAAAAGGAACAAAAATATCAATCCATTAACCTTGGGTCAAGATGTTAATGTCTGAAAATGTGCTAAGAATGTCCTTTGTGTAATCCATATGTTGCTTTTATATCACCCATAAATTTTGATTTTCACCAATCACGTTGCAAATCAAGTTCATTATGCTCTAAAACCAAACCAAGGCCATTATTAGGGCATTCATAATATGCATAAAAAGTGAAATTGAAATAACTTTTTTAATAAAAACACCACATGTTTACAGATTTGAGTTCAAACAATTATTATTGGGTGCATGGCGTGTTTAAACTTTCAAAAAAATATCAAGTGTGTCTTCTTACGATTCATTAAGATTGTTACAAGTGATTTACATATGTGACATAATTTTCTATACATCACTATGGACTTCAGAACAAAAATTACAACATATGTGTCCAACATATTAATTATATTACCGTGGTCTGGGGTCAGTTTCCACATTGACAAAACAAATAATTTATTTTTTTCAAGTGAATTCATTTTTCAATCTTGAAATGATAATTATGATGATTTTCAACATGTCAACATCATATTCTCACAAAATTTAATTCCCCTATTTGGAGGATTATTTAATGACAAAACTAACTTTAGGGTAAGGTACTCATTGCACATTATATAAATGTTTTGCGCAACAAGAAGCAATACAAGTTACATGAGGTTCCAAAATATTGTGCACGTTGGGATTTGTCCTTGCCATCTGGACTATCCTAGGTACTGATCTCTACTTAGATAGTAGACCTGTAGTTAGTATGTTTTAAGTGGTACTGACCAGTTAGTTTTGGTAGGTTCTTAGGTCAGTTGAAATTGATTATCCCTAGGGTGTATATGTATTGCCTCTTATGGCTTGGACTTTGTTCTTTACTTTTTATTAATCAATTTTACATGCATGCTTGTGCCTGATGTAGTCAAGAAACCTTTCAGTGCCATCACCTTATTGGAATACTAAAGATGTTTGTGTTGCAAGAATGTTAATATTATTATGTTAGCAATCACAATAAGCAGTGAATAGGCTTCACATTGGTTCATTTCAAGCCTTCCATAGGGTTCTTTCCTCCTTCCCAAAATATGCATGTTAAACCTCACACCTAAGATAGGTATAGAAAGATATATTGTGTTGTCAAATGAACTATATCAACATGCCCTGGATCCAAATGCATGTGACCATAATTTGGTATGGACTTAAATGATCTCAACAGAAAGAAAGTGCCACTATAGTAATCATAGTAATGGTTGGATTTAAAAGCATGTGAACAACAATGCATTCACAAGCACACTCCAATTTGATACCTTTCAGGATCTTCATCATTTGGTTTTCAACCTTTTGGAAGCAACTTTATGAACTTTTTGACCATGTCTAAAAGATAAAACAGCCATGCAAAAAGTAAAGTTGCACTTAAAAGAAGAAAAGGTGGAAAGCCCTTTTTGAAATGCAGAATAATGTTGCAAACCCTGGTAATTACAATTTGACTTCTTTGGGAAAAAATAGTACATAGATGAAGTCAAATTTAGTCTAATTTTGAGATTTGAAAAATGGTTGTTATATTGATCTGCCTTCATTCCTTCAGAATTTCCTTCAGTCCTTACAAATTTCCCAGTGGAAAAAGCCATGTTTCGGCTTTTCAATAAAAACAATACATAGTGGTTTGTAGATGTGTACAGGCAAAGTGCGCTGACGGACTAGATCAGGGCCAGAGTGAACCAGCCCACATGACTGCACCAGGTCTTCTGTTCTGTCCATAGGATGGGTTGCCTTTTTCATCCTGCTCTTGACCCTCAGTTAACCAACATGGTACCATAGTCAACATTTTTTGGTTGTTCACCCTTGTTTTTTTTTTTTTTTTTCTTGGCCATCTTTTTCTCAGCCCTGACCTCCATACCCTCCCACCTAGCTACCCTACAAACCTAGCTATCCTATTCACCTACATTTTTTCCTAACCTGCCAATCATAATTAACCCTTTATTTCGTGCAATAATTTCAAATGACATAAAATTGGTTGACAACAATAACAATTGATGAATTTGTTTAATTATTTGTCGACATAGGTCCACATTCTGGCATCAGCTAGAAATGCTAGCAAAAATTGATGCCCAAGCTTTATTTAAAGTTAATGAGCTTGAAGCAAGTCAAAAGGGATTAATTAGCAACAATTGTCCTTGTATGTGTTGTCATGGTGCGAAAAGACAACTTTGCAATTCAATTAAAAAGCATCTTAGGAAATATGGTTGCGATCCATATTTTCAAATGCCAATGGTGGTTTTTTCTTGACACCTAATGTGATGGCTAGGTATTTGGTTTTGAAAATTAAGCATATAATCTCACACAATTTTCATTGGCCATTATGTTTTTAGTCACTGGTAGATTGTAAGAAGATCATACATAGAGCAACATGTAATTTCATATTATAATTTTCAGATGTATAATCTCAAGTTATATGCTACTAATTGGAAGCATAATGAAGGTCATATGGTTAACAATAGGTTGTCATACATATCTAGGTAGGGTCCATTCATGATTTGGGTACCAAAAAGGAGTGCCTAACTAAAAAAGGACTGCAAAGGATTACGTTGGATTTTTATTTATCTTACATTATTATAATTGTAGTGGATTGTTGTATGTCAATTGATAAAATGATGTTTTCTTAAATTAATAAAAATATTTTAAAATAATTTGGACACTATATTAATGTTCTTTTAAGTTTTGTAAACTAAAAGAATCAAGTGTTTAAAGTACTTCTTTTTTTTAAGTAATCAAAAGGAAGGCATAAATCATACAATTGATTTCAAATTTGTTGTACAACAAAAACATGCCCCCTTCTATGAAAGTACATGTTCATTGGATGAACTTGATGAAAAGCCAAATCATTCAAAAATTTCAAAATTTTGAAATTTTGAAGGAAAGGGCTGCAAGGCAAAGGACTCATTTTTTAAACCATTTGATTAAAAAATTATGTTCAATGGGTTCAAAATGTTTAACTTTAGATGCAAGTCACATGTGAAGGAAATAAACATGTCAAAAAACATGTTTGGTTGTCCATTGAAACTCATTTTGGGATTTTCTAGAATTTTTTGCATTTTTTGGATTAAATCAAAATATTTATACACCATTATGTATGATTATGAAAAATCACCATTAATAATGAATTATCGTATATTGGACTATTCAATTTTTCTCACTTAATTTTTTTTTCCTTAAGTTTGTTTCATGTAAATGTTATTTGTAAAAAGTAGCTCTAAAAAATCCTTAAGTGTTTTTTTTCCTTTCTTGGTACCCCAACCGTGAATGGACCCGATAGTCAAAGTTGTAAACCTTGAAAAGTTGGTTTATTTAGAATGTTTAATCTATGATTAATGGAAGGTCTTATGTCAATGTTTAAATGTGTTGTACATATTTACAGCAACCAATAGTGCAAAAGAACAATCAAAGGTAGAACAATTTTGTGGATGATCAAGGAATTACTAATGCTAAAGGTGTGCATGTTCAACAATACACACAACTTGATGTAGAAGTTCAACTCCACAAACTTGTTAATGAAGCCTTTGCAACATATGATAGGTTGCAACAAGTGTTTGAAGAACAAATTTTAGCACCTGAAAATGAAAACTTGTAAGAAATTAGAATTAATAGTACTCCTCCAAAAAGCCCAAAACCCACTGATGTATTAATGGAAGGGCTTATTTCAAAAGCCTCAACACCATTATTTGAAGGATCTTCTACATCCATATTGTGAGCTATTCTTTTGCTACAAAATTTAAGGACCATGCATTCTATGAGTAACACTTTCATGAATGAATTATTTTCATTGTTATGCAAAGAGTTGCTTCTAAAGGGAAACAAGATACCAAAATCATCTTATGAGGCCAACAAGTTGATTAAGTCATTGGGTTTATTTACAATGATTCGTTCCACACCTATGAAAAAGGATGTGTGCTTTTTCAAGGTAGCTTAAAGCAGTTGCAAGTGTTTCCAAAATGTGGGACTACTAGGTTTATGGAAGGGTCAAAATCTATTCCATAGAAGGTCATTAACAATTCCCGCTGATTCCAAGGCTATTACGAATGTATAGGTGTAAATCCTTGGCAAAACTGCTAACTTGGCACAAAGTTGGGGCTAGTATAAATGGTCTTACACGCAATGTGGTAGATTCAATTGCTTGGAAACACATCAATGAGAAGTGGCCAATGATGTTTTTTTGTTGTAGTGTGAATTTCAATGGATAACCAAACATGTTTTTTAGTGAGATTATTTCTTGCACATGTGACCTACACCTAAAGATAGAAATTTTGAACCCATTGAACATAATTTTTTGTCAAATGGTTAAAAAATGAATCCTTTGCCTTATAGCCCTTTCTTTCAAAATTCCAAAACTTGAAATTTTTGTTTGATTTGGGTTTTCATCAAGTTCATCCAATGAACATGTACATTCATAGAAAGGGGCATGTTTTTGTTGTACAAAAAGTTTGAAATCAATAGTATGACTTTATGCATTCCTTCATAAAGAAATGTAATTTTGACATTTGATATAGTTAATTGACATGACTCAAAATGACATTTACATAGTATTTAAGTTATTTTTAAATATTTTTATTAATTTAAAAATAGATAATTTTATCTATTGGCATACAACAATCCATTACAACTATAATAAAATAAATTTTTAAAAAATCCAAAATTTTCCTTTGCAATCATTTAAATACAAGTCATTCCTTTTTGGTACCCTAATCAAGAATACAACTCGTGCAAGATACTAAAGAAATCAAAAACATAAATAGCTTTTTTTGAAGGTTGAGGTGAAACAAAAAAGTTAAATGTGCATCATGTTGGACTAAGTTTTTTTTGCATATTAAGCACTTTGATTGTTGTGTGTTGTAGTTCTTGGAATTGGGAAATGCAAAAACTAGAAAACTCTCCACCATTCTTTGAAATAATTTTCAAAAGCATAAACCCAAATTTTCTTGTTTAATTTACAAAATATTGTTTAAATTATGTAAGTTGCCCATTCTAATTTTTTTTCCACCTATTTCATGTTGGCTTATGCCATTTAGATTATTTTGCACCACATATCCATCGGGTGCAATCACAGTAACACGTACCATAACAAGTGTAACCAATGCTTGATGTTCCATGTTTAAAAAATGTAATTTAATTTTGTGTTGAAATTGTGGGATTTGCTTATATGATAACATTCATAATATATCATGGGAACTTGTGAATAAATTTGAAATTAATCAAATGAATTTTAAAAATGAAAAAACATTAATAAAACATTATAACCGGTGTTTTTAAACAATAAAAGGACATGTTTAATAACTTTTTTTTTTCCTAAGTGACATATTTTGATAAATTTTTAATGCAAGGCTTATCAACATACTATAAAAAAAATTATCATGATTTTGAAGATTTTTTCAAAAATATTCTAGGAATATTTTCCCAAAAACAATAAAAAAGCAAGTAGATGTGGCTCATGTTATCCTATTTACACCCCATGGGCTAGCCTTCATTAATCATGTCCCATAATCTATTGGGGATTAATCTTGTAATGTATCTTAAATTTTGAAAGTCACAATTGGCATGTGTCACATTAGAATTAAGCATACACATTGTGCAACATGGATTAGTCTTGACTTTTGACTCTTGTAGTGTATGCTAAATTCTAATGACATGCAAAGTTTATAGCACAAGGTTTTTCATCTACAAAATTATATTGCAAATTTCTCTTAATTAAATGAAACGTATTACCACTAAAGCAATGAAGAAAATGGGCAACCTCAATTAGAATTTAGTTTTTTACAAAATTTGAAGCATGTTAACCTCTTATTGGTGATTATGTGAAGTCAAATCTATTCCCTGTTCAAATAACCCAATCACCAAATGCCTTCTCTTTCCAATAACCCCATAGCCAAATACACTCCGCTTAACAACACACATGTCATCAATGTGTTCAATCACACTTATTACCATTGTAGTCACTTTGCAGACACATTATGCAAATGATAAATAGTGATCCTGGTCACTCTTTTGAAAAATAGAAATCACCAAGTCAACTCCAACTCCCACAAATATTTACCCAACTTTGTTATTTGAATGATTAACAGTGTAGCCACAATAGCAAGAACTAGCTATGCAGGGTAGTGTTTTTTTTTGGTGGCAAAATTCGCCAAATGGTGAAACAAAAAAAGGTTAGTGACATGTATGCAGTAAAAAGAATGAAAAAAATATAAAAATTTGCCAAATTTTAAGGTTTCAAAATGACAAGTAGTGGTGCTATGTCATTTGTTGGTGATCATATTGCCTAAAAGCCATCTCCTTCCACTTTAATGTTTTTTGCTGCTTACCTACATTCTACCAAAACTTTTCGTCGTTTACCTACACTTTATTATAACTTTTCGCCACTAACCTACATTTATCTCCTCCTATTCTATCACTAGGATGCCTCTCCATTTAGGGTGCTTATCACCACTAGTATGTATTATATACTACGGTATGTAGTTAATTTCATTATGGATCCCAAAATTTTGTGTCATTGTGTATTTTAGAACTTTGGGGTCTACATCAATTTCAAGCTTGTTCTTCAAGCCTCAATGAAAAGAAAATGTGCACACAAACACAATAGAGTGGAAAGAAGCTAGCAACTCCAAGCTCCAATAACAAGCAATTAAGTTTCAATTTATAATGAAGTTCAACTACTCAAGAATCAACTTGTGCTCATTTTCTTTCCTTTTCTTTTTTATTATTTTCCTATTATGAATTGTGATTCATGATGAAGAATAGAGTTGGTTGATCTTTTGGATGCTCAAGCATCAAGTGTGTGCACACTGCATTATGTTGTGCTTATGTGCATCTTCTTCTGATCTTCTTTTGATATCTTTCCAGTGTTTTGATCTTATGATATTTTTGGTTTTTTGATCTTACTAGTTACGTTCACCATCATCCATGGCTCCTCTGACTATCCTTGAGAACTTTAAATTCAAACCATTTTTCCCTCTTCCTGCTAATGCCACAACCATTATAGAGAGTGTAGATGTTGAGATGGTTGTTGAAACCCTACTTCCTAACACATTTGATTTAGCTTTTGGATAAGAAAAACCTCTTATTCCAAGCTTAGAGTCTTAAAGTTCAATAGCAATGAAGAAGCATCATCATGAAGGTATTCGCCATTTCTAGGATTGATGGGTTATAAGGCCTCCTTGGGTAAAATCAATATAGTAGATGAAACAAATAATGTGCATAAAGTTCAGTGTGCAATTTGCACGAAAATCAAAGGGAAGGAAAAATTGTTCATGCTTAAACTTGATAATTTGCTTAAACACGTTGTAGGCATGAAAATAAGATCTCAAATCTAAGAATAGCAATTGGTTCATTTTATTTCAATCTTAAAAGCCAACATGCATAAAACAAAAAAAATTACACTACTGGGGATCGTCTTTCAATTCTTGATCTTCTTGTTGTAGAGGTTTCCAAATTCATTTAGTTTTTTGATGTCTTTCATTTGTTGTCCAAGGATCAAGCTATGACAAACCTTAAAGGTTTGAAGCATCTTTTTAGCCTACTTAAGGTGAAACAAACACTCAAAAAACACTAGACAAATTTTGCAAGTTGGGGTATAGTTGAGTTGATGAACCAAGTTTTGTTGAAGTTCATTTGCAATGCTATCAATTTCGCTAATTTTTTGTTTGTGAATGTGAATGAAGTGATGACAATTGACGATGCTTCTTGGATTTCTCTGCACTTTTATGCAATTCAAGGTTGGAACCAAATCCTTCTTTTAGTTTGTGTGGAAAAAGTTAATGTGTAGGGAACAATTGATAATCTTTATCAATTAATGGTGTGATCCTTGGATTTTCTTACAAGTGTGAATGTTTAGGATTTGGGTCAAAGCTCATCTCCAAAATGGGCTATGATGACAATAGCATTTTCCAAGGTGCCAAAATGGGTGTGACTATTCAAATGAAGGAGATAGTTGCCCCATTCATGATTGGAATCCACTATTTTGTTTACCTGAAAGATTTGGCCATATTGGTGTTGTTAAAATTTAGTTTGGTGTTTGAGTTGGAGGTGTTACTACAAGCCATGTATGTTTTTTTTTCTCATTCACCTAAGAAGTTCCTTGAATTTTAAAAGTTATGTGATGTGTTCACAGAAAAAAAAAAAAAGTTGTTTAAGAATGTGAAGACGAGATGGATCAATATGGTGTCTCTTGTGAAGTGTGTCATGGAGCAATATTGAACGTTGATGGCAAAGATGCATGCTGATGTGTCAAAGAACAACACTACTACTGAAAATTTGAACTTGCTTTGTGATTTGGAATTGATTCTAGGGTTAATGCAATTGAGTTGATTTTTAGATTCCATGCATACCTTAATCAAGCTTGCCCAATCCCATGATGTATTCGTAAGTGGTTTTATTAACGTGGTGAAGGTGTGCCAACTTGAACTTTATCACCTTTATTTTGATCCATACACCAAGTTTTACGATCCTACTTTTGATGAATTCAAAGTTTTTGAATCATTCACCAACAAGAATTTGCCAATGAATTAGTGCTAAGATTTGAATGACAATGAAGTTGATTGTTTCATCATTGAATTTGTTGGTGCTAAGTTTTTTGTGAATTGGAGTGCTATCTTGCAATAGGTGCTCTGAAACCTATGTTGAGGCCAAACTTCCCTTTGGTCATGGCTCATGTGAAATCAAGCTATGAAGATTCTGCTCGAGCTCTAGTCCATGAAGTGGAGGTCAGATTTCCAAATCATGAATTTATGTTGGCATCCAAACTTCTAGGCTAAAAACCCTCAAGATGCCAAGAATGATTTCCATTAGTGCTTGGTTGTGATCAAGGTTATTTATTGCAGCTGATGAAAAGTGGGAAAGGATGGGATGTGGGTGGATGATTCGTTTGATCCATGTGAATTGGATTTGTAGTGTTTGCTTTTTAAGATGACCATGGCTACAAACAATGAGTCGATGTTGAAGGAGGTGTCAAATAAAAACCTGGTCACTTGATTGTGGGCAAAGATTACTTCTTCGCGCATCCTCAAGATCAAACTTTCCAAATTCGTTAAGTTGGCTGAGATAACATGTGTTCAGGTCTTGGGTTCTATCAAAGATGAACAATGTTTTCTAGTAGTGGCCTTCATAAAAAACAAGCTAAGGAACTGCTTCTTGTGCCATTTGAATCTTTTCACTCAGTTCTATGTGCAATGGCTTTAGAAACTTGAAGACTTCTGGTTTGAAGAGGCCGATATTATATTGATTTTTGAAAGTAGAAATTCCATTATTAGTGATAGTTAGGTTTTATTCCAAGTCCCCTATTTTGGGGCAGCTTTCCTCGTCCATCGTGCACAATGCACACTCATAATGTGAATTTTCAATTTTTCTTTTCTTTTTGAAAATTTGGCCTATTTGTGAATTTTTTATGATTATTGAATCCTTAGTAGTTGCTTGCAGGTTTAATGGTCAACAAAGACTGCAGCATGGAATTTGAAGCAAGGTTTGAACTTTGGAATTTTTTCTTGTATCTTTTAAGTTCTCGTATTTTGTTTGCTGCTTGTATCCTGATTGATGATTGGAACTTGGCATTGGTGGGTTGTTTTGGGCTGTGGTGTAGGGACGGTACTTTGCACTGGGCAAAGTCTCAAGTTTGGGACCGGGGTTCAACTCCCCAAGTAGTGCTTTTGAACTTTGCAACATGCACTTGGGCAGACCCTTTCACTCAATTTCAGGGTTCTGAAATATCTTGATTCGCCACTTTGCCTACCCAATAAAATACGCAGTAACCAAACTCTAGCCCTTGAAAAAAAATTGGTAGCCAAATACATAAACAAAAAAAAAGTAGTAGCCAATTGTTATAATTAAAAAATGGCTGGAGTAGCCATATAACATACTCCCTCCTGCTCCGCCTGAGTGGCTACTTCAAGAAATCAAAAAAAAACGCTGACGAAAAAATACACTTCTACAAATTATGCACTAAATAAATTACAAGGTACATAATAGACACTGTCAGGTATCAAAGCTCCGATGTTGGTCCGAGCGTCAGTGTTGGTAAGATAGATTGGTGCGGCATTAATGTTTCTACAAGTCAATGGGCCTACTTGAATGTGATAAATGGACATTGATGGGCCAAAATCGGTAAGCGAAGCTTTAGACAGTGCCAGTTGAATTATGATGTAGCAGTGACAGTGAGCTAATTACTTTCCGGATTCCACCATGTGCTGGATTGAGACACCAAACTCACGCATGTACGAGAGGTTAGAATAGAGCTATTGCAAGATAGATCCCAAGTTACAACTCTGTAGGAAAAATATCGACTCAGGGGCGGCTTCAGCACATGTGTCTGCCCAATAATTAATTAAATTGGTGAATTCCATTTCCAAAAAAGAATATTCCAAAATATTCTTCAATCTCCTTCACAAAAAATTGATTTTTGAGAAAAGTACTTTTTGAAAATTTCACAATTTTAAAAAATAATATAATTTGTGCCAAAGCTACCAAGTTATTATATTATGTGGTAGATGTACCCAATTATCTAGTAGATGGACTCCATAATGTACTAGATTATGGGCAAGACCTGGCAGATTCCAGTTCCTTGCCCTAAAGGTATGTGGTAGGTTGTACAGGTAGGTGTCAAATAGAGATGCATAGGTAGGTAATAACAGATATGACCGTGATAGTCGATTCTTCCATTTATGAAGGCACGAAAAATTGCAGAATGTGAAGGTACAGACTACAGACCTTTACAACACATCTACATCGTACAAGTCATTAGAATAGATCTAAATTTGAAAATAGCTCCCAAGCATAAACTCAAAGTAGAGAATGAGATACTTCCTGTCTTCCTTTTCTCTGAAAGGATGTTGATAGACAATGGTCATTGGTAGCGCAAACCAACTCTTAACGTCAGACAACCCCAATATGGGATGCTTTTCATTGTAAATTGTCAATTTCCTGACATTTCGTGGTTAAATACAGTAGTACCTTGGCCATTTCAACACATGTCCGTCAAATAATTAATTAATTATGAAAAAATCACTTCATCAAATGGAATATTCCTAAATATTCACTATTATCCTTCACAATATTTTTTGATTTGGAGAAAATAATTTTTGAAAATTTCAACATTTCTGAAAATAATATAATTAGTGTGGAATTGGCCAAGTTACTAGGGTATCCCAAGAAAAGAAAGCATTGGCCTTGTGAAGTAGTCATACCTGGCTGGATGCCTTATATGGGGAAGAATTTCAAAGGCATTGCAGCAACCTGTCATGTGAAAAAACTGGAAGAAAATACATACACACACACATAATTATGTAAGGTACAATCTAGGCACCATAAGATGCCATCTTCGAAATGTTTCCTGAATGGACAGACGAAAATAGAAAACAAATAAACAATGTTCCAAATTTCAATTAAGGATTGGAAGGTGAAAGGGTCAATCTGAAGGGCCAAAGTGATGAAGAAGCATTGATTTGTTGAAATTCCCAATGCATTTCCTCATATAATGTGGAAGGAAAAATTTAATGCCTGACGAGCTTGTACTTTGGCCAATACAATGAAAACGCATTGATTAGTTGGAAAAACCAATTTTATCATTTCTTATTAATTTCTAACAATGAAAATCACTCTAAATTCAAGAACTTTTAGCTTCACTGGTTTGAAAATTGCAAAGCCATCATCATGCACATTGTCTCACCGAGGGCTATCTAACAATACCAAAAGCGTAACAAGGGAATTCATACACAAGTTTTCAGTACATTGAGTATGGAGATTCAAATGAAGAACCTGATTGGTGATGATATACTTAGTCTTGAACTGGTGGCAAGACAACACCACTGGGAAGGGCTTCTCAGTTTATCATTCTTGATAGAGGTGAGCTTCCCAGTTTGGAAGTTGCACTTGAAGACAGGCGCACCCAATAACTATAAATCACAAAGTTAATCAATCTCTGCAAACTCATCTGGGTTGATTTCACGCACCTTGGCTACCTGCCCTAAGTTAGATTGACTGCTTGCAGTTAAAATGAACACATTGCATGTCACTAGAAATACCACTGCAAGCAACTCCCCTTAATGTTCCCTCAACCACAGATGACAAACTGAAGATCACAACCCCAGAGGTGTTCCTAGCACCAAGTATTCAGCATTGAAAGGGGCTTCTGTTGAGCTATTTACACTGATATTAATTTACATAATCTATGTGAAATTCCTCTGAAGAAAAATACCTCAATCCTCTTGCAACATTGTAGTGAGGGCGTCAATCAATTCATCAACTCTGACATCATCACTTTTTAATTGAATCCTCAATGGACATGAAGTATGAGGCTCAGGAACTACAGGTTGTAAACCTACATGGGCTATTCCACCCTAATCAGTGGACGAATTTTGGATTTGAGCTTGTGGGCCTTTTGACCAGAAATTTGGTAGCAAATCTCTCAAAGGCAAATATGAAGGCACACAGCTTATGATGCCCATACTTCCACTAAAGTAAAATGAAGACAACAGAAATTGAAATTTTGGTTTCTGTCTAACTTCAGTGCTTAAATGATGCACAACTGGACACAGAGGTAATCTGTGCCACAGTTCTAGGACTGGAAGATGATGGAGAGGTTGTAGTCCACTGTGTCTGCACTTGTACACCATGTCCACCAGATAGGCATCACCCTTGTTGATGAGCCACACACCCATCTGGATATCTTCTTTGCAATGTCATGTCCTACTGTTTGTAGTCCTGTGCCCAACAATATATTGTTCTAATTCTGCACATCTGCCATGAGAATGGGTCATTAAACATACACCGTCAAATGCACTACCTTAGGGGGAACCTCAAACTGGCAACTGGAACTCAAAGCTCCGATAAAGGGGGGACTGCAAACAAACTGCATTGAACAACTTGTGCCATTAATGGTTTTGACATTTTCAGCATTCAACATCACTCTAACTCCATCTCTTACAATCACCCTTCCATCCAATTGCAAGTTAAAAGATGCACAGGCCATAGCAGATCCCAAGGAAATAAGTACTTGGCTGCTGGTAATTAGTCTGGCACCAAATTGTCTGCTTTTAGCATAAGGCTGCAGAATAGAGCTTTAATCTCCACCCCAGGTCATCCACCACTTCACCGCAATCACTGAGCTTCATTCTCAGGCTACAGTTGCATTGTGTGGTGGTGCTAAAACCATCAAGAGCATAGTGCCTGATGACTGCAGAATCTGATCTCCTTCTGTCTAACAAGATTTGCACTTGGGGTTTTGTGACATATGAGGAGATCTTGCATGCCCAAACAGACATAAGAATAGAGTCAAAATCACTAATTGGATATGTCACTCTTCCAGCAGATTTGCCACCTGATTGCACCTTCTTAAAATTACTTTGTCACTGCCACATATTTCTGCCATTTCCAAACAAAAGCCCTTCAGCATATTTTTCCTTTTTGTCACAGATGTTGAAAGACTTTCTACTCCAGATGATCATCTGGAAACAAGCAAGCATTCAAGCTTGAAGGTTTTCCAACCAACCCTCTGTGCAATTCAAAATCACATCATCAATTTTCTCCATCA
>Ga0116227_10010200_pt1 | contig 16554 bp, 10 predicted proteins | sample S1TSphgellanicum_FD_89693 | JGI IMG/M metagenome (GOLD analysis project Ga0116227, IMG submission 89693) | Host-associated microbial communities from peat moss isolated from Minnesota, USA - S1T2_Fb - Sphagnum magellanicum MG | ecosystem: Host-associated > Plants > Peat moss > Unclassified...
AAAACATGATTAAAAAAAAACTGTCCCAGGAAAAAAAAAAGTAAGATGGGGAAAAAGAAACGAGAATAATAAAAAAGGCCTGGAAGGAAAAAATTGATGCTGACCAAGTAGGAGACAGTTTCATCCCATCCATGAAATCCCAGAACGGAATTTTTTGGATGGTGCACTGGTGGGTGCTGAGTCACTCAAGCCAGATGTGCAGGAACGATGGATGATAACTGGATGATAACGGGATGAGAAATTGGATGGCATCTATCAGTCCGACAGTCTGTCCGTCCGTCCATGTGATGTCGAGCAGCAGCATCCAATGGGCGTTGCTTGTATCTTATCCGGACCTTCGACCGGGTTTGTCGTCTCTGTGGATAAGCCAAGCTTTTGCCCGTTGTCGGCGCTCTCGCCCGCGGCTTGTCGCTTGCGTGTTGCCGATCATTGCCATTTATTACGCACTCCCATTTCGGCAGTCTCCGTCGCCTTTTTCGTGTCTTTGCTTACTCAAACTTCATCATCATTGTTCCTGTGTCTGTTTTGTGTCGAGTTCATTTTCTCAGTTCTGCTGCAATGGCTGTATCTTCTTGCACTACCATGAGTGTTACTGCTCTGGCGTCGTCCAATAGTGTCTTGCTTCATGGAGCTTCAGTGGTTACGCCTACAAGAGTTGTACCGGTCTGTGGCAGAGCTACCGTCCGGAGCATAAGCTGTCGTGCTAAGGTGGAAGCGGAAGACGCCGTCGTCAGCACGGAAGCGGCGCCTGCCCTTCCTCGTCGCTTGGCTCTTGCTCTCCTGGCAGGCGCCGTCGTTGCTGGTTCCCGATCTGCCCCTGCAAATGCCGCTTACGGAGAGACCGGTCAGTCGATCCCCAAAAATTGTCCTAGGTCGGTTTCCATGGAGGCGGAATGTCTTGTATTGATTTCTGGTGCTCATTGCCTTGTTGATTTGTGTGGAACTTGTTCCGATTGCTATGAGAAGAGCAGCGGATGTCATGCTGTTTATTTTCTCGTCTAAGTGTTCTACTCTGCTTTGTTATTGCAGCAAATATTTTCGGGAAAGCAAAAGTGGATCCCGGTTTTGTCACGAAGTCCTATGAAGGCTTTAAGCTCGACGTTCCATCGAAGTGGGTTCCCAGTCCAGAGAGAGAATTCCCGGGAACAATCCTGAAGTACGAGGACAATTTCGATTCGGTGACCAACTTTGTTGTGTCCGTTGTCCCTAGTTCGAAGGGCTCGATCAAGGACTACGGATCACCTGAAAAGTTTTTGGAAGAAGTAAGTCTTTTGCTTAACCCTTGTCAGTCAATCTGCCCCTCTATCTGATGCAAATAAGCAGATCAGACATGTTCACTGCTTATGTCTCGCATTGAGACTCATGTTGTGTTGCTGAGAGAACATTCTCTCAACTAAGTCGCTCCTCATGTCTGTCTGCAGGTATCATACCTGCTTGGCAAACAAAGCTATTCTGGACTTACACAGTCAGAGGTGAGCTTGTTGCTCTCGTTGTGATCAATCTCTGTGCAATTCTGATGTTAACTGCAGTGTTTGTCTTTAGAGATTCCTGGCACTCTTATATGCGATATGTGCAAATTGCAGGGTGGTTTCAAGGACAATGCGGTATCAACAGCTAACTTGCTGGAATCATCAGCCACAGATGTGAATGGAAAGCCTTACTATAAGCTAAGTTTGCTCACCCGAACTGCTGATAATACTGAAGGAGGAAGGCATCAGATCATTGTTGGCACAGTTGCGGATGGGAAACTTTATCTATTGAAGGCCCAAGCTGGGGACAAGAGGTGGTTCAAGGGAACAAAGAAGTTTGTTGAAGGGGTTGCCAACTCCTTCAGTGTCGTTGGTTGAATCATCAAGTTCACAAGAAGTAGCCTTGAACACTGCTGTTCTGTTCATAAAATAATCCAGCAGTTGTTTTGTTGTGTTGTGTTTATGATCGTTCAGTTTGTAATGAACAAAAACAATAGTGTGGGCACTGTCTGCCACCAGATATAAGGATTGTGCTGGATTGAATAGCATTCCAGTCTCAGTCAAGTTTATACAGCCTTGCATAGAGTGCATGAGAAATAGTTTTTGTACAGAGGTTTTGGTTCTTGATGTTGTTTTTTTTCTGTATTACATGTCTTGCTTTGCACTTTTCCATGGTTTTAACATTCTCTATTTGAACTCGCAGACTAAAGGACTAGCTTCTTGCCAACTTTTTCCTCACAAAAGGTGTCTGTGTGGATCGGGCGATGGCACTGCCCTTTCTACAGCAGGCGCGTTGAGTTTCTTGTTGACTCCCTCCTTCATTGTGACAAACATGTGCAATTCTTCAGGTCAGGTTAGCCATGATGAAAGCTTTGCCTAAATTTTACCACATGGAGAATCACACACCAATTATTATACTTCTACACCCACCACTGGTAGCTGATGGTGAAGTCTGTCAGAAGTCATGGCAGCTAGTCACTGCTATCCATGGTGAAAGTGATGGGGTCCGAAACTATGTGAATGACACTCATATGGTTATTGCTTCACTCATCATTGTTGTGTTAGTTCTTGTTCCAGTGGTGGAACTGACATAGATTTTTATTTTCAAAGCTTTCAATTTTAGAGTTTTCACTTCAGTCTCAATGGATGTATTATATATATGTATGTATTGCTGCTTTATTACTCTAACCATGTGTTGGCTTTTGTATGGCTTTAGTTCTGTATGAGAATCTGCACCTAGTTAGTATGGAATGGGACGGTGAACTCCGCTCCTGCTCACATTCCAAATGTGGATTGTACATGAAGTAAAAGCTTCACAGGGTTTCCTTCTGAACTTCATTTGGTGGTGATGAATAAAGCTATGAATATGTTGATGAATGTTTATCACACATGCAATTGGTCATATGGATGAAACTATGTTCAAGGATCAAATCACTCACACCAAATGCAGAAGACTTTATTTGTCAACTGTGGCAACTTGGATCAAATTGAACTTCAAAAGTGAAATTGATCACAAGGGTATGAAATGGATGAAATAGGTGCCATGCATGAACCATATGACATGCATGGATTTGTTTGCATGAATCTACTACATGATGAAATTTGAAATGAATGAAAATCATCATGTCAATGAAAATGTAACGTATGATGAAAAAGATCACATGGATGGTATTCAACAAGATGGATGAAATTAACCACCATCTAAACATGGATGTTTGTTGGCCCTGCAGGGATATAGTGTTGAGAATCATTATAGAGTATAGTAGCTTCAAGGGAGATTGCCCCCTAGAAACCCTAATTTGGTTGTAAAAAGATTTTTGACATTTTGTTTGTTTTTTGGCTGTCTCTTCAAATGTACACCCAGGCCCAAGTACTAAACCCAGAAAACTAAAGATAAAACTACTTTTTCCAAAAATGGTTATGGCAACCATCATACGCAAAATTTCATGTAATTCTTTCGAAATGTGACAATGTGATTGAAAACATTGAAATACACATGTCATGACAAGTTTTTTTTTTGGTTTGAAATTTTATACAAATGTGAAAAGTAAATATGAAAAGGGAATACTTGATTTTTATTTTTATTTTGGAGAAAACAATTGTTAGATTTGCAAAAGATTGAACATCATACTGCAACGTTTCTCTATTGGTTTTGGTTTGGTAACAATTTTTTAAATGCTTAAATAGGTTCCTAGAACATGTCATCATTTAATGTGAGATCCCTTTTGGGTTCTTGGTTAGTAATGCGATGTTAAAAAATGAAAAAAAAAATCCTAACAATTTTCCTTTTACAACAACATGATGACATACATTAAAATATATTGATTTTTTTATTTTTCCCCTAGCTATGACCAATTTATCATCCAATATCAATTGTTGATATTAAATTAATGGTAGGGCCATTGTGTATAATGCACCTTGTTAACATACCAACCTTTCTCTTCACATTCAAACCTCCTCCCCTACTAAATAGTCCAACATACCAAACTCCCTCTCTTCTATAAACTAGTGTTGGGAATTTATTACAAGCAAGAAAAGGCCCCCAGTGGTTATTAAAGTGGATTTTTAGATGCATAACTATGTTCTAAAAACTAGATTTTGACATGTAACATTGATTCACAAATTATTGAAAGAAATCAAATAACCAGCCATAAAATCACAGGTTTTTCCTTGATTCTTTATAAATATCACAAGTTTTTAAAAGTTTTAAAATAATTGAAACCAACAATTTTTTATTATTATTTTTTCAAAAAATTGGAATCAAATAGTCTTTGAATCTAGAATGTTTAAGAAACTAAAATGGATGGTTTTTTTTTTTAAATTAATAACCACACAATGTTGCTATAAAATCTTCTTCTCTCTTGCAAACTAACTTTTAAAAATAACACCATGAAACCTTTTCTTACTAATATTTGCACATATTATTTTTAAATGGTAGACATAAGTAGAAAAAGGATTTTTTTACAACTCCATTTTCAACTAGGTTTTAAATTATAAACATCATGAGCAATTAAATTATAAGTAAAATGTATTTTTTATAATTATTCATAAAAAATCAACAATGACAAGTTATGAATACCAACCATGCGACAATTGATTGGAACCAAGCCCACCATTTGTCATGAACACAAAAAGTACCAAAACAATAGGAATCCAAATGACATGGAACCAACCATAACAAAGGCAAGCCTAGTTTTAAATATAAACATAAAACACGAAAACCAAATACAAGAATATGAAATGTGCAAGATGTAAGATCAATCAAAATTTTATTATGAAAATAGGAAAAGAAAAGAACACAACCATGGTGTACAATCATACCCAAATTATTGTTGAATAGATTGAAGGTAAAATGAGGGGAATTAGCTTTATGTATGCATTATTAAGGATTTAATTACAAGGAAAATATCTCAAAATATTTCAAGGAACCTTTTTGGGAACCATCTTTGATTACATTATGGATGAACAATGAATGGACTTCATCCATATGGGTGAAAAATGGACCATGATGTTGGCAATGATATTAACCATGATGCTAGGGATGTCATTTGTGATATCATTTCCTTTCATAATGATTAGTTTTGCAAATAATAACCTTAAGCTTATTTGGATATTATTAATGGAATCTTTTCACCTTTTCCATGGCATTTGATAGATGTTTAATTGGTTCTATTATGCATTCACCCACATCATAACCTTGTTGATGACTAAAGTATTATAATTGATTGTTTAATATTTTCAAATTAAGAATCTTTTTCACCTTGTACTCTTATTCACCATTGATTTCAATCGATGAAAACAACTCAAAAAATCTTCTTAAAATGGTGGATGCATGGTAAGGCTTTCACAACGAAACATGAAACATAAGATGGATTTCCATGGAATCTAAAAACTTGAGTTAAATCATTGATTTTTTTCATAGTGGTAAATGGACCACCAAGTCTTTGTAGTCCAATTTTTCAAAAGGTCATGTTATTGTGATATATATATTTTGTCATTAAAATTAAACTTGGTTTCTAACCTTAAATATTAATTGGTCTTTGTGATGTTCATTAACATTTTCCTTGAATTGTTTGTGATTTTTTTGAAATTCAATACAAGTTAAATTTAAATGTACATTAACCACACAACCCCATTTTCAATTGCACCATCACAAACTTACAAGGCTTCATAGATTCAAACAATTTCTATGTGAAATCTGATTTTCATAGGTTCATACAAAAATTGTATGAATTTCATGTTATTGTTAATATGAATGATATTTGTACGTATTTAATATCTTATATATTTAAATAAATAAGACATTTTTTTGAATGACATACGTGAATGTTCATGTTTAATACACAAAAATCATACAATTTTATGCAAAATTATATCATGACAATTGCACAAATTTAGTTAAAATGTAAATCATATATACTTCACATCAAAACATCATTAGGAAAAAACCTTGTACAATGTAAATATTATTCCAAGGTTGGATTAGCCTAATCTATTTGCCCATCCATTTGGGTGTGGAAAGTTGATATGATAATTTCACCTTCACATTTAAAAGTTTAAAAAGTCTTTTTTGGAACTTAAATGCAAATAGAGGTCCACAATCAAAAATGATATCTTGAAAAATTTCATGTTATTGGAAGACATGATAAAAATAATTTGGTTGTTCTTTCATTAGTTTTTTTTTTAGTACACGGAATGAAATGAATATCTTTGTTAATCAATCCACCCACCAAAATGGAGTTGAATGAATTAAAAGGTTAAAGATCTATGATGAAATCAACAAAAATTGAAAACCATGGTAATGTAGGGATTAGTAGTGGTTAAAGGAGCCCATGTGAATGATTACAAAGACTTTTTGTTTGTGCCCAAACATCACATGAACCAACAATTTTTTTCTCATACTTCGAAAGTTGTGATCACCATTGACTTCAAAACATTAATTATATGGTGTTGTTGAATCCAAAATGTCATGCAACCAACATGTCAGCTTGCTTTAAAAAACTTAAAGTTGAACATGGCCATCAAGTGCATATAAAATCCCATCATGATATAATAAACCATCTTGAAATTTAAACTTGTTATGAACACTCAAAAGATTTTGAACTTGATTTTGATTCCTCAATTCATCTTTGATGCTCATAACAAAAAAATTATTTTTCAAATCTTCAAAAAATTTAACAAAGAAGGGTTGTGTCATTCAAAATGACCAACCATGCTTGAAGTTGAAGGTGTTCAAGTTTGAAAATGACATGAAATTGTTAATCATAAGTTATGTCTTCCTTTTTTAAAATGGGGTATGAACAACATAATAATGCGTATGTTTGTTTTATTGGTGCCTAGAATAATATGTGATGATAAATTGAAATTGAAATAATGACAATGCCCATTAAATTTGACACTGATTCAAAACATGAATTATCATGAAATATTGAAAGTTCATGTGGTTTGAATACTAATGATTTCATGTTGAACTTTTTCAAGCAAATGAAACCACTCCTCAAAAGTATTCACAATGGCTAAATTTTTTTTGTCATGAATCTCATAGTTCATCTAACAAAACAAAATTACAAAAAGAAAAGTCAACAAGGTGAAGGATAGCATTTTCTCCGAATTGTGAAAACACAACACCTAATGCAAAGTCAAAAACATCCATCTCGAAAATTTAAAAAAGTTTGGAAGGGTCCACATGAATTAAAAAAAAGTAATTATGAAAGAAGCCTTCAAAAATTGGAAGGCAATTTCAACTTCAACTCCTTAAACAAAAAAATTGATATTTCTAATTTAAACAAGTAGAAAGGGTCATTATCGTGGAATAACGTGTAATGAAAGGTTGATAAAAGTTAGCAAATCCAAGAAAACATTGAACATCACAAACAAAAGCTATAATAGCCCAATCCATAATGGTTTGAACCTTATGGGGATCCATGCAAATGTCATATCTATAAATGATGTAACACAAGAATTCCATTTTGGTTTGATGAAATTTACACTTTTTTAATTCAACATAAAGATTTATTTCCCTGAATTTATCCAAAACAAAATGTACATGACATTCATGGTGCTCCATGTTCTCTGAGAAAATGAAAATGTCATTGGTGTATAGATCATGAAATCATTCAATACTCATGGAAAACATCATTTTTAGGTGTTGGAAGATGGCAAATGCATTTTTAAGGTCGAAAGACATCCCAATGTACTCAAAATGGCCATAAGGTGTTTAAAATGTCATCTTTTATTCATCACCTTTTCAAATACGCACCAAATTGTATGTTCCATATAAATCAATCTTAGTGTACACCTTGGTATGACTCAACTAATCCAATAATCTTAAGACCAAAGGTAAAGAGTGTCAATTCTCGATGGTAAGCCAACTTAAAAGTGTCAATTCAAACCATGATTAACAACACACATTCACAAGGAGTCATCCTTTTTTTTAATAAACAAAATTGGGGCACTAGCTTGAAATTTGGAATGTCTAATGAACCCTATTTTGAAATTTTCATCAATATATTTTCAAAGTGTCATGAATTCTTCTTGTGACAAATTGTAGATGGGCATGAATGGAGGTTGTGCACCTTTTTCAAAATCAATTGCGCAATCATATGGTTAATGTTATGGCAAGGTGTCAACATTCTTCTTTTAAAACACATATCCTTGTATATTTTGTATGAAAAGGGATTTCGTACTGATGTGATTCAACATTTCGTTTGGGAAAACATAAATTGAAAATGCATCTCCTTTATTTATCACATGCACGAAAACCTTTGCTCCCATGAATAACAATTTGGAACACTTAGATTTTCACATACCACCACAAGTTTTCTTAAGTTTTGGATGCATCCATTTCATGTTTTTCTTTGAATGCATGATTTTTGCCAAACATGTTAGTGTTGAAATCTTCACATTTTAAGGCCTCATGCTTTGGTGGTTCAAAATGAAGATTCTTTGTACGCTAATCCACAAAGCAAATCAAAAAGACCCAATGATGATAGGGTTTCTAGGGATGAAATGACATTGAAAATAATTTTGCTAATGTGTACTATAATGGTAACCTCCAATGCTTTGATTTTGTATGTTATAGGTTTCAAAGAAAAACTCCAACCATCAATGACTTCAATTAATGTTTGTGTGTTTTCATTATGAGAAATCACATATGTCGAAACAACATTACCTTGTAACTAAAATTCAAAAAAAACTCATATACAATTGTTATGCAACTATCTCTTGGGTATTACAACTAATGTGTAACTATCCGCTTAAAAATATAATGTAATAATAAATAAATTGTCACTTCAACAAATTAATTAGTTGTATTATAATTGCAAGTGAGTTGAAAATGGGTTTTTTATATAGTAATTTATACACATCATTCATACATATGTAGTCAACCATGTTTAATTTTTTCAAGAATTACATTATAGTTGCATGTGGCAACTACTTTAGACCTATTATAAATGTGTCATTAAAGCAACAACTATGTTGCAACTAAGTACAATGTACATACATATGATCATGTGTCCACATTTCCACCACCCATTATGGAATGCATTTGCAATTAATTTTTAATTATGATTCACATTAATACAATTAACCTAGTCACTAGTGCACCATTATTAAAGTATTATTATTCAACTATATTATGACTATAATACAACTACTTATGACTTAATAAATATACATATTCATCAATTATTTATATTTTCATCATATGTGTTTCATTTTGAATGATTTAAAATGTTATGGGAGTGTTATCTCAAGCTTTAGAAATCATCTTTGAAATATAAAGTAAAAGGAGTAATGAAAAAATAACAAGAAAAGAAATTAGTTTTCCAACTTACAAAACACATTTTTTTCCTTTTTCTTTTCTTTAAACCCCTCCCACTTTCAAACCTCATAACTTTCTTATTTCTTATTCATTTTAAACGATTTAAAATGTTATACGAGCACCACCTAAAGTTTTACAAATCATCTTTGAACTCTAATAACAATAGAGCAACTCAAAAGGATTTTTTTAGGTGTTTGGGAACAAGCCTTTTGTAGCATTCAATGGTTTGTTTTTTTTGAGTTTTTGACCCCCTCTACTTTTGGGGCCCATAACTTTTTCAATTTTATTCCATTTTTTACAATTGTTAGTGCCACAGAGGCGCCAATAGGAGGGGTTCAAGTTTTATTTGAATATTAGAAACAATGGAGCCTTCCCTTTGGATTTGGCCTACCCTAAATGTTTAAGTGTTATAATTGCAACTTAATTACAACTTAATTTTCAATTAAAAAACAATTAAAAGATTTAACCCATATGCTTTGTTTTCGAATCCCATGTTACAAACTATATAAAGAAGGTTTGTTTTCTCATATTTTCACACTAAAATACAAATGCCATCTTGGGATGAACTTTATAAAGCTTAACCTAGAAAAAAATTAAATTAAAAAATTAAATTTCATGGCTATTTTTCTACCTACTTATGACCCTAAGTAGATAGGTCTTAGGTAAATACATAGGTATGTAAGTCTTAAAACCTACCAACCTACCTACCTATGGTTATGTACAACCTACCTAACCATTAAAATATAAATTTTATTTATTTATTTATTTATTCCAAAATATAATTAATATGCAATGTGGTAATTTTTTAGTGTGCCACGTGTCACAATTTCGAACCATCATTAATAATCATAATGAATGATGGAAATCAATATTTTGAAAAATAATAATTTTTATTTCAAAAAAGCTTATAATGTCATGTGTTAGATTTTAATAGACATATGATAATCAAAGACTTTAACATGACATCATGGGTGCAATTATAATGGAGTTACATAGTAGGGTTAAAACATGGTTGGGGCACCCAAAAGGATTGTTTCATTTATATTCATTGCACCCCCTCATTTAAACATGTTGTTGAAATTTAATGACACATTCAAATTGAATGTTTAATTTTATTTGTATATAGATACATTACATAGGTACTATTTTATGCATAAAATGTCAAATTTGAATTGATTACATTTGATTGTGATTAGTATGAAGCAACGTGATGTTGGATTTAAAGATAAATTGGGACCATTTTCATCACATTAGTACAAAAGAGAAGTGTAGTTCATTAACTTTAATCATTTTGGAACTTTTGAAGTTAAATAATTTCACCCCACCCTAATCATTTCACCTTGGTTAAGGTTATGCACTATAAGTTCATTATGTGATTTTCATGTTTCATTTCTGGTTCACATAATTCAATATAATACTTTTAGATTTTTTTACATATTTTTACTTTAAATACCTTAGGTTTCTTTTTATTATTATAAATTGTTCTACTTTATGTTATTTTAAATTAGTCCATTTTTGGTTATTTTAAATGATTTTACCTTAAGATATTTTCAATTATTTCACCTTAAGTCATTTTAAGTTATTATATCCTAAACTAATTTGAGTTATTTCAAATTATTATTCATTATGTTATTATTGGTTACTTTTGACTATTCTATGTTATTGTACATTAGATTATTATTGGTTATTTTATGTTATTTCACCATAAGTTATTATAGGTTATTCCACTTTAAATTATTCTAAGTTGGGTGTAGTCACAATCAAACGAGCCAAAAAGCACATCGGGCAACTACCAAAACTTTATAAAAATTATAATTTTGTTACATATATTTTTATGGTGCCACTTTAATGCCATGTTAATCATGGAGTGTAGTGTTAAATGACTAATATCAATGTTGAAGAATTCAAAACAAAAATTCACAAAAACTTATTTTGGGTTTTGGTTTTAATAAAGGATTTTTTGAATTTGAACAACAATTACATCAAAAGTAGTCAATTTTGCAAATTACTAAACTAAAAACTCTCTTTATAAAGGAATTTTGATGTGAAAAAAATTAGAATGCTGTGAATAGATTATCCACACTTTAAAAACACTCATAATTTGAAAGTTGTGAAATTTTTAAATTTTTTAAATTTTAAAATAATTTAAAATTAAAAATTTTCCTTTATCGCATGTAAATGGGGTGTAATGTACATGACATTTAAAACAAAGTTGTATTTTATGAAAAAATTTAATAATAAATTAAATAATAAACATCTTTTTATACAATTTGAAATTAAGATATAACTTCAAAACAAAACACAATTTTTGATAGAATTTGTACATTTTTAAAAAATATATATTTATTCATGACAAGTTAATACAAAAATGTGATGTATTTAAAAATTTATATGTATTTTTAGTAACATATTGCAAAAGATTTCATCCCAAAAATCCTTTCTATGCGAAAGCGAAAATGACCACAAAAAAAACTATAGTCCTTGAATCCTTTGTCACCATTGGCTCATTTGATTATGATAGCACCTAATTATTCTACCTAAGATTATTTTCAATTATTCTAGGTTATTTTTCCATAAAATATTCTAAGAAATTTAACCCTAAGATATTATAGATTAATTTATTATTTTAAAAAATTTGAACTATTATAACCTAGGTTGTTTTAAATTTTTAAGCTATTATATTTTAAGTTATTTTAGGGTTTTCTTGTAAATTATAATAATGTTAAATACCATAGGATAAATCAACTTAAAATAACATATTAAAAAAATGGAATAACCTATGATAAAATAACCTAAAATAACCTAGGTTACAATAACATATAGTATTTTAAGGTGGAATCATTTAAAATATATTTAAATAAATAGTGTAAAATATATTTAAATAACTTAGGGTATAATAACATAAAATAACCTAAGATAGGATCATTTAAAATAACCTAAGGTGGAATAACTTGAAACAACCTAAGTTAAATGAATAAAAAATAGTTTAGGATACATAACATAAAATTATATAGGGTGAAATAATTTAGAACAACCTAGGGTATAATAACATAAGATCTAATGTTTGGAATAACTTAAAATCATTTAAAATAGCCTATGATATAATAATTTAAAATAACATAAGGTAGAATAGTAAAAAATAACATAAATAGCTTAAGGTAAAATAATTAAAAATAATTCAATGTGGAATTATTTAAATTAATTAAAAATAGTCCATGGTAAAATAACCTATAATAATTTTAAAATAACTGTTTAAAATGGTCAATAACACTAAAAGGAATCCCCCAAAATGCAATTGATGCATTTGCAACTATGTGCAACTAATTGCCATTTGCAACTAACTCTTATTGGTTTTACAACTATTTTGCACCCTTAACCATTATTGTAACTATGCTACAACTACATTTGCAATTAATGACTTCTTCATCCTGCACTCTAAGATTGTTTTCATCCATGATCATGTCCATATGTCTCATTAGTTACAAATGGAACCAAACTTAACTACACCTTTAGGGTGTCAAAATAGCCCTTAGTGATATATACATTCGTGTATTAGGAAACTTTTGAAATGTATGTGTATTTTTGCCAAGTTATATTAGGGGTATAATGGGGGTATGTTTCCATTGGTGTATTTATAAAATTGTATTTAGGAAAAATAATTACCAACCTACCTATATATGTTTGTTTACCTACCTAGCCTAGCCTACCAACCTATTTACTTATATGTTTACCTACCTATATAGCCTAGATTATTTACCTACCTAACATAAATTACTACCCACTTATTAATTAATCGATGATTAATTAGTTACATTTATTTTCAATTAATTGATAACTAATAATTCATACATAATATTTTTAAATAATAATTCATAATTATTCAATGTATTAGTTATTTGCTTGTCTCTATCTGAACTATTAACCAATTATTTATTACTAATCAATTAGTTAATTATTGGTTTGCTAATAATTATTAATTAGATATAAATATTTTAAAATTACTATTAAAGCGTAATTAACTAATAACTTAAAATTATTTATTCAACTATTTATTACTTAAGTATTAATTATTTAATATTTTAGTTATTTATTTGATTATTTAAGAACCATTAATAAAATCTTATAACTAATAAGTTGGTTATTTATTTATTTATTTATATTTATGAATTATGAATTAATCTCGTATAACTAAATGATTTTTTTAGTTATTTAAATTGTTAGTTAATTAGTTATCTACTTAATTGTATAATTTACAAAATGAAAAAGGAGGACAAAAGATATGAAATAATCTTTTTATTTATAACCTAGTTTACAATTAAATTGTAACTTCAATTTTTATCCCATATGTTTTATCTTCCATTTCCATCTTGAGAATTATATGAAGAAGAGGTTTTGTCCTACACTTGCACATAAAAAAACACATGTCAATTAGGATGAACCAAAGGAGTTTAACCTTTTAAAAAGTTTAACCCCAACAGTTAAACCTAAAAGAAAATTTAAATACTTTCCTACTTCCTTAACCTACCTATGTACCTACCTAATCCAACCAACCAACCTACGTACTACCTAATCCCACCTACCTACTTAAATATTCATTTTAAATTCATTTTGACCAAAATCCCAAAATGTCACGTGGCATATTGGTATTATGCCATGTGTCACAATTTAAAACCATTTAAATTAGACAATGAGGATCCATTATCTTTTTTTTAAAAATTTAAAACCTTTTTCAATTGCCACATGTCATTATGTAAGTTATTGATTTTTATGGTAATATAGCCGAAGATTAATAACAAACCAGGCACCCCAATAGTATGGATGGCATACAATAGTATATGGATGGTGAAGTATTTGTTGACCATTGATTTCATCCACACTTGCAATTAGTGTCTAATGCAACTATGCAATTTTTAGTAACAAATGTATTTTGCAACTAAAAAATAGTTGCAAATGGTAGTTGTTTTTTTATAGTTTTCTTTTAGTGATAATAACTTACATCATAAACTTACTCCCTTGGTGTATTTGTGATGTTATTACACTTTAACAATGTGTTCAAAATCAAATGTTGATACAATCACTAAATGATAATATGATGGCATTGTAACACAATGTTTTGATCCAAACATTGTGTTACAATGCCATCACAATATCATATGAATGATTGTTCAACACTTAGCATGTTGTAAAAACATAAATACATGGAAAGGGCAAGTTTGTGATGTGAAATAAAATTACTTAATATAACATAAGGTGGAATTGCCTAAAATAACCTAAGGTTGAATAACCAATAATAGCTTAGAGTAAAATAACTTAAATAACTCAAAATAGCCTAAGGTGGATAGTTTAGAATAACCTATGTATAGTAACTTTAAAATAGCTTAAAACTAGCTTATGTTATTTTAAACATAGCATAAGGTAGCTTATATTAGCCTAGGAATGGCCTAGGACTGATTCATGAACTTAGATTATGGCATCTTACAAATAATTTAGGGTAACCTAAGAATAACTTAAAATAACTTACATTAACCTACAAATAACTTAGGAACCTAACCTATGGTAGCCTACACATAACTGAAGAATATTCAATATTAGTTTTAAAACCTAGGCTATGATAGTTAGGAATAGACTAGGGCAATTTATATTAATTAAGGATTACTTAGGAACCTAACTTATGGTAGCTTTAGAATAGCTTAAAATAACCTACATTAAGTAAGAATAACTTAAGAACCTAGCCTATGATAGCCTACACATAACTTGAAAAAAGAATGTGGATAATAATATGTGATGAAAAACATTTTTACACATTTGAATAATGGTTCAATGGTCAATGAGCTTTTCCTTAAACATAGAAGTGAAAGGAGGTGCATGGTTCAAACCTTCACACTTGCACCCTAAATTGATGGGTTAGGTTCTTAACTTAGGTTAAGTGGCCTAAATTAACCTAGCTTCTTAGCCTAGTGACGTACGTAGCTTAATTTAGGTTCCTAAATGCTTAACTTAGGTTTTTATCTTTATTTATTTAGGTTCTTAAATGTTTGGCCTATGTTTTTACCTTAGCTTCATTTAGGTTTTTGGGGTAACCAAGGTTGGTTATAAACTAGGAGGCTAGCCAAATGAATTAATTATTAATGAATTTGATTAACTATTAATGATTTCACTATCTCCATAATGACTCGACCTTAGTCACTATAAGGTTGGTTGGTTTAACCACAATGATTTTATATAATTTCATTTGAAATTCCAATGAAACATATGGTGAATTAAAACACATTTTTTAGTGGTGACATGATGCATTAAGGTTTATCTTCACAATCCCCATTAAGATTAAATGTCATTATTTTCTAATATTTAAAGTTATGGGTTGGTGACAAAAGTGGCATGCGTTATATGTTTACCACACTTCTTTGGACATTCATGAACAACATACTTTGAACTCCACAATACAAGCAAAGATTATTTGTACATTATCATTACTTTCCTTATTTTGTGAAGGGCTTGAATTGCATTTTGTCAATTTGCATGGGATCATTTTTACGTGAAGGTATTAGTAATTGGGACAATATGAAAAATGTGAAGTTTTTTTAAACGTGAAATGCTTCCCCTAGTGACGTTCAAAAAATTGGTTATCGAATTTAGTTGTTTATCCAATAACTTAATTTAAGGTTATAGGATTTGGCATGGCAAGTAACAAGTTTTTCACGTCATTACATACACCAAATTGAAATTGGCTCATGAATGTAGTTTTGACCCATGAAATATCAGATGCCAATTGATTGAATTTTGATTGAAGCTTGTGCTGTCATTTTGGGGAAAAAAAATTCATCCCTTGCTTTCCTTCTTGGATGACCAAAATGTTTTAATCGCCATCCAACAATGGGGGTATGTTTGATGGCAACCGAATTTTTTCGGTCGCCAAAAAAGGCATGGGGGGAAGGGCATGAAATGACAATAAGAACAAGGAGAAGGAAAAAAAAAGAAGGAAGAGTGGAAAAAAATAAATAAAGGGAAAATATTGGCAAGATTAAACAAAGGGAAAAGAGAAAGGGCAAAGAAAATGGGGAAAATGGGGGGAGGGGGTGGGAGCAAAACAAGCAAGGAAAAAACACAAGGTGAAAACAAACCAAAAATGAAAAAAAAACAAAAAGGGGGGATTTAAATTTTTTGAATGAAAAGGGGACGAAATTATTAAAGAATAAAAGTTGGGGCATATGGAAAAAAAGGAAAAATAAAAGGGGGCATTATGAAGAAAAAAAAAAGAAA
>Ga0116227_10010202_pt1 | contig 16553 bp, 16 predicted proteins | sample S1TSphgellanicum_FD_89693 | JGI IMG/M metagenome (GOLD analysis project Ga0116227, IMG submission 89693) | Host-associated microbial communities from peat moss isolated from Minnesota, USA - S1T2_Fb - Sphagnum magellanicum MG | ecosystem: Host-associated > Plants > Peat moss > Unclassified...
CTGAAGGCGGAACAGCTTTCGATTCCGGCGCGCATCATGGCGATTGCCGACATCTTCGAGGCCCTGACGGCTGCCGACCGGCCTTACAAGGCGCCCAAGCCGTTGTCCGAATCCCTGCGCATGCTCCATCAACTCAAGCGCAAAGGGCATATCGACGCCGACCTGTTTGACCTGTTCCTGCGCAGCGGCGTTTACCTGCGCTATGCGCAGCGCTTCCTGAGGCCCGCGCAGATGGATGTCAGCGATATCGGGCCGTATCTCGACTAGCATGGCCGGGGATGCCCGGTGCCGGGTGAGTCCGGCTCATCCATTTGAATCAGGCTCCTGACCCATCCCGGCCCTATAGTCGTGGCAGCATCGGGGCGCCATGTGAGTGGCGTCCTGAATCGACAACTCGTTCGTCCCATAGGCGACCCATGACCACACCGAATGACAGTGCTCCTGCAGCCCCGGCTGCGCCCAAGCCGATCCGTCTGGCCCCCATCGTCACGCCCGACGCCAAGGATTTCTGGGAAGCGGCCGACCGTGAAGAATTCATCGGCGAAAAGTGCAGCGACTGCGGCAAGTTCCGCTTCCCGCCGCGCCCGATGTGCCCTTATTGCCACAGCCTCAAGCGCGAATACGTGAAGCTCTCCGGCTACGGCACCGTGCATTCCTGGACCGTGCCGCGCCATCCGCCTCCGTTCGGTTTCCGTGAAGCGCCGATTGTCGCGGTGATCCAGTTGCAGGAAGGCACGCGCTTCGTGTCCAACGTCGTCGGCGTCAAGATCGAAGACGTCAAGCAGGACATGGAAGTGGAAGTGCTGTTTGAAGCGACGATGGGCAATCACAAGGTGCCGGTTTTCAAGCCGCGCACCAAATAAAAGAGACCGACATGGCCCGTACATTCAAAGAAGCCGCCATCGCTGGCATCGGCGCTACAGAATTTTCCAAGGAATCCGGTCGCACGGAATTGCAGCTGGCGGCCGAGTGCTCGCTCGCTGCCTGCCAGGACGCCGGCGTTGATCCGCGCGACATCGACGGCATGCTCACCTTCACCATCGACAACAGCGACGAAATCACGCTCGCCCGTTGCCTCGGTGTCAAAGACCTCGCTTACACCGCACGTATTCCGGGCGGCGGTGCTGCCGCTGCGGCAACGATCTTCCAGGCTATGGCACTGGTGAATGCCGGCGTCTGCAAGAACGTGCTGATCTGGCGCGCGATGAACGAGCGCTCGCAGTACCGCTTCGGCCAGAACCCCAGCAACACGCAGGGCTACTCCGGCGGCCACGGCACCGGCACGCTGCTGTGGAATATTCCCTTCGGCGCAATGACGCCGGCCAGCTGGGGCGCGCTGCAGGCGCAGCGCTACATGTGGAACTACGGCCTTACCAACGCTGACCTCGCGCATGTCTGCGTGCAGCAGCGCAAGTACGCCGCCACCAACCCGAATGCTTGGTTCTATCAAAAACCTATTACGGTTGAAGACCACCAGAATTCCAAGTGGATCATGGAGCCGGTGCTGCGCCTGCTCGACTGTTGCCAGGAAAGCGACGGTGGTGTTGCGTTCCTCGTCACCAGCCTTGAGCGCGCACGCGATCTCAAGCAGCCGCCGGTGCAGATCCTCGGCGCCTGCCAGTCGATTCCGTTCAACGTCGAAGTCATCGCCAACTTCCATCACGACGACATGACCGTGATGCCCGAAGCCAAGGGCGTGGCCAAGCGCCTGTATGAAATGACCGGCCTCGGCCCGCAGGACATGCAGGCCGCGATGCTGTACGACGCCTTCAGTCCGCACGTGCTGCTGCAGCTCGAAGCCTTTGGCTTCTGCAAGCCGGGCGAAGCCGCAGGCTTCGTCAAGGCAGGCGGCATGGCGATTGATGGCGCGACGCCGACCAACACCCACGGCGGCCTCGCCGGTGAAGCCTACATCCACGGCATGAACAGCATGGCTGAAGGCGTGCGCCAGGTTCGTGGTACGTCGGTGAACCAGGTGACGAAGAAGACGGTGAACAACGTGCTGGTTTCTTCCGGCATGGCTGGCGCCATCCTCTCGAAGGTTTAAGTTTCAAAAGCCGAGCGCATGGAGTCCATCACCATCAAGCTTCATGTCGACTCGGGCGTCACGCTGCCGAGCGAGGGCGCGCTGCATATCGCCGCAGAAGTGTGGGCGCCGAGCGATCTGGAGCGTTCATCGGAGGTGACGGCCTTCGTCGCGCTACCGGGCGGTGGCATGACGCGCCGCTACTTCGATCTCATGGTGGAGAACGACGACAGCTTCAGCTTCGCCAGGCAGATGGTCGCACGCGGTTTCGTGGTGATCCTGATTGATCATCTCGGCATTGGCGAAAGCAGCCGTCCGGTCGATGGTTACGCGGTGACGGCGGAAGTCGTTGCCAAAGCCAATGCGCATGTCACCGAGCACATCATCGGAAAATTGCGCGCCGGTTCGCTGTCGCCTTCGTTGCCCGCATTGCAGAACCTGCGCACGATCGGCATCGGCCACTCGATGGGCGCGATGATGACGCTGTTGCAGCAGGCGCAGTACCAGCAACATGCCGCGATCGCATTGCTCGGATTCTCGACCCGTGGTCTGCCTGAATACATGCCGCCGCAGGTGCGTGAGCTTTCGCAGGATCCCGTGGCCGTGCGAGCCAAGCTGGCCTCACTGGCTCGCGCGATGTTCGTGCAGCCCTATCCGGTGATCAAGCCAACCGGCCAGTCCGGTGGCATTTTCGCCGGCAAGACCGCCGACCCTCGTGGGACGGCGGCGCTCAAGCAGGTCGTTGACGCCCTGCTGCCGATGTGCGCCTTCCTGTCGATGATCCCGGGCAATGTGCTACCAGAGGCAAGACAGGTTGCAGTGCCAGTCTTCCTCGGCGTCGGCGAATTTGACATGGTGGGCCCCACGCACGAGGTTCCCGCTAGTTTTCCGGCTAGCCGGGATGTCACACTGCATGTGATTCCCGAGACGGGGCACAGTCATTTTCTGTTTCCCTCGCGGATCGGGTTGTTCGATCGACTCGCCGCATGGGCGCGAACGGTTCCTGCCGCTCGCTAGTTCTACGATTTGTAAAAAGAGTTTTGGAGAGATTTGAGATGGCAAAGACAGCACTGAAAGCAGGCTCACGATTCAAGAGCGCTGTAAGCGACGCACAGGTCATGATCGTGAAAGCGCCGGCCGGTGAATTTGAACTGGGCTGCGGTGGCGCAGCCATGGTGGGCGGCACGGCCGCAGCACCGGAAGGCCTTACGCTGGCCGCAGGTGATGCGGGCGAAGTGTTGATCGGCAAGCGCTATGTGAACGCCGACGAGTCGCTGGAAATGCTCTGCACCAAGGGCGGCAAGGGCACCTTGTCACTCGATGGCGTAGCGCTTGAAATCAAGCAGGCCAAGCAGCTGCCTTCTTCCGACTAAAAGGTTGCGCCCATGAATATCGCGACCATCCTCGACATGGCGGCCGAGGCCTTCGGCGACCGCGTAGCCGTGGCCTGCGGCGACAGCCGCTACACCTACGCCGAACTGCGTGAAGCCGCCTATCGCGCTGCTGCGCAGATCAAGGCCAGCAACGCGCAGTACGTGGCGCTGCTGGATGTCACCAGCCCCGCCGCGCCGATCGCGATCTTCGCTGCCGCCTACGCGGGCGTGCCTTACGTGCCGCTCAACTATCGCCTGACCAAGCCGGAACTCAACGAGCTGATCGAGCGCGTTGCGCCGGCTTACCTGATCACCACGCCGGAATACGCCAAGCTTCTCGAGCCGCGTGAAGGCGTGAAGGTCGTTGATCGTTCGACCTTCCTGTCGCTGCCGGCAACCGACGGCACGATTCCGGAAATCGGCGACGACCCGCGCGCCGTTGCCGTGCAGCTGTTCACCAGCGGCACCACCGGCAAGCCGAAGGCCGCGATCCTGCGCCACGAAAACCTGATGAGCTACATCGTCGGCACGGTGGAATTTGCTTCCGCCGAGGAAGACGACGGCATCATCGTGACGGTTCCGCCGTACCACATCGCCGGTATCTCGGCGGTGCTGTCATCCACCTACGCCTGTCGTCGCATGGTGCAGATGGATGGCTTCGAAGCCAGGGCCTGGCTCGCAGCCTGCCGCGAACACAGCGTCAGCAATGCCTTCCTCGTGCCAACGATGATTCAACGCATCGTCGAGCATCTTGAAGAGTCGGGTGCAGGCGCCAATCTGCCCGCGTTGCGCGCACTGGCGTACGGCGGCGGCAAGATGCCGCTGACGACGATCCAGAAAGCCATGCAGCTGCTGCCGCATGTCGATTTCACTAATGCGTATGGCTTGACCGAAACCAGTTCCACCATCGCGGTGCTGGGCCCGGATGATCATCGCGCTGCTGCGACCAGCAGCGATCCTGCGGTGCGTCGCCGTCTTGGTTCCGTCGGCAAGCCCGGCGCAGTCGAACTGGAAATCCGTGACGACAGCGGCAAGGTTCTCGGCGCCGAAGAAGCGGGTCTGGTCTTTGTGCGTGGTCCGCAGGTTTCCGGCGAATATTTGCAGCAGGGTAGCCAGCTGGATGTCGATGGCTGGTTCCCGACCAAGGATCGCGGCTATCTTGATGCCGAAGGTTATCTGTTCCTCGATGGCCGTTCCGACGACGTCATCGTCCGTGGCGGTGAAAACATTTCGCCCGGCGAAATCGAAGACGTGTTGCTGACGCACCCGTCGGTGGCTGATGCGGCGGTTGTCGCAATGCCCGACGAGCAGTGGGGCGAAGGTGTTGCCGCCGCTGTCGTCCTCAAGGCCGGCGCCGCGGTGAATGTCGCCGAGTTGCAGGAGCTGGTCAAAGGCAAGCTGCGCTCGTCGCGGGTGCCACAGAAAATCGTGTTCAAGGATACCTTGCCCTATAACGAACTGGGCAAGGTATTGCGCCGCCTGATTCGTCAGGATTTTATTTAGCTCAGGACTTCGGCAGGAGCGCCTCTTAGGCGCGATCAAGTTATCGCGCCTAAGAGGCGCTCCTACGGTCGTTTTACGAATCTGTCTCAGGATTTTGGAGTTCATCATGTTCATCATCGAAAAAATTGTCGAGATCAACGCTCCTCCTGCAAAGGTGTGGGAAGTCATTACCGACTTGAAGCGTTATCCCGAGTGGAACCCCTTCATGCGGGAGTGCTCCACCACCTTCAAGCCGGGCGATCCGATCAATATGCAGGTCGCGTTGTTCGCCAAGCCACAGCCGCAGACGGAAACCGTGAAGGAATACGTCGAAGGCAAGCGTTTCGCCTACACCATGAAACCGGTGCCGGGCGGCACGCTGTCGAGCTTCCGTTCACATGAAGTCGAGGCGCTGCCGAATGGCCGCACGCGTTATCGTTCCTACTTCTACCTCAAGGGCTGGTTGATGCCGGTGGTGCGTGGACTATTGGGCTCGCGCTTGCAGAAGGGTTTTGCCGGCATGACCCAGGGCATCCAGGAACGCGCCGAGAAATTGGCAAAAACCTGAGCTGAATTTGATTGTGGAAAGCCCCCGTCATCGGGGGCTTTTGTTTTAGGCTTCCCATGGATTATCGATAGATTTCAAGCGCTCCGGTCCGCGCGTTAAACTGCGGCCGAATGACATGCCGGCTTCAAGGCGAGGAATGGATGATGTCGCAGATGCTGGATAACAATCTTGCAGCGATCTACGCAAAGCGGATGCTGGAGTGCCTGAGCGCGCGTCCGCTGCGCACGATTGAAGCAGACAGCACGCATCCTGCCTTGGTCTGGGCGCGCAGCGGCCTGATGTCGCTGACCGGTTTCGCCGATGCAGCGCCGCTGATGTGTCCGCTTCCCATCGCTACCTGCGCAGACGGTGCATTGGCGGCCCTGGCCAGTCTGGCTCCTGCAGGTGCCCTCGACGGTCTCAGTGGTTCCGCGTTGCTGGCCGAGCGCGGCGCGATCGCAGGGCACACGCGCAAGGGCACGACCTCGCCCGGCGGCGCTTGCCGCCTGTTACAGGCGCGCGACGGCCAGATCGCACTCAATCTCGCACGCGATGACGACCAGGCCATTCTTCCGGCCTGGCTGGAAGACGAGAACGTCGTCGACGAAGCCACCATGATTGCGTCGATCCGGAAACTGACGATGCATGATCTGGTCGAGCGCGGACGTCTGCTGGGTTTGGCGGTTGCCCCCGTCGTGCCGCCACCTTCGGCAACAACACCTTGGCATGCCGTTGTGCACATGGGCGAGCGCGCCCAGCGCCGCGCCGCGCCGCGCGTGCTGGATCTGTCTTCCCTTTGGGCGGGCCCCTTATGCACGCATCTGCTGTACCGCTGTGGCGCGGAGGTGATCAAGGTCGAAAGCCTCCAGCGGCCTGACGGCGCGCGCCGTGGCCCAGCGCAGTTCTTTGATCTGCTCAATGCAGGCAAGCGCAGTGTTGCGCTGGATCTTGCGAGCGAAACTGGCCGCAGGCAGCTGCGCGCGCTGATCACGCAGGCGGATATCGTCGTCGAAGCCTCGCGCCCGCGCGCCCTGCGCCAGATGGGCATACACGCCGAGAAATTGATTGACCAGTATCCGGGCCTCACCTGGGTCAGCCTCAATGGCTACGGCAGGAAAGAGCCCGAGGAAAACTGGATTGCCTACGGTGACGACGCGGGTGTCGCGGCTGGCTTGTCCTACCTGATGCGCGAAGTGACCGGCAAGGCCGTCATTGTCGGGGATGCGATCGCCGATCCGCTAACCGGCATTCATGCAGCCCTTGCAGCGTGGGCCTATCACCAGAAAGGCGGCGGACGCCTGTTGTCCTTTGCCTTGACCAATGTCGTACGCCATTGCATCCAGTTTGACCGCTCCACCAATGTCGAGGCCTCGCACCAGCGCCAGCTTGAGTGGGCGCGAATCGCCGAAGGCCATGTGCATGAGCCGCAGATGCGCAGTGCGCCGATGAAGGCGAGGGAACTGGGCGCAGACAACGAAGCCGTATTTGCGGACTGGCGTATTGCATGCTGATCCGCAACGCCGAGATCAATCCTGATCGACGTGTTGATGTCCGCATTGCGCAGGGGCAGATTGCCGCCATTGAGCCAACGCTGACGGCTCTTCCCGATGAAGAGGTCATTGACGCCAACGGTGCAGCGCTGCTGCCGGGGCTGCACGATCATCATGTCCACCTTTATGCCTTTGCAGCGGCGCAGGCATCCCTGCCTTGTGGTCCGCCGCAAGTGCGTGATGCTGCGGCATTGCGCGAGCAGCTACGCAACGCGGCTTTCTTGTTAAAGGGCAAGGCATGGCTGCGTGGCATTGGCTATCACGAGTCTGTTGCCGGCGAGATTGATCGTGACTGGCTGGATGAGGTCGTGCCCGATCATCCGGTGAGAATCCAGCATCGCACGGGCCGTCTGTGGATTCTGAATTCCTGTGCCTTGAAAGAGATCGGCGCAGAGCATGATCTGTCCGCCCCGCTGGAGCGTATTGATGGTCGTGCGAGTGGGCGCCTCTACGATAACGACGGCTGGCTGCGTCAATTCACCAGCGCGACAAGACCATCCCTGCATGGCGTCAGCCGGTTGTTCGCCCGCTACGGCATCACGGCGCTGACCGATACCAGTCATCAGAACGGGCCGGCGGAGTTTGCGGCATTCGCGCAGGCACAGGCCAGTGGCGAACTGCTGCAGGATGTCCGCGTGATGGGGGATGCGCGACTGGATGCGGTGCGTGATCTCGGCGGGGTGACCCGTGGCGAGCACAAATTCCATCTTCACGATCACGATCTGCCGGATTTTGATGGGCTGTGCACGGACATCCGGCACAGCCACGATGCAGGCCGTGCCGCAGCGTTTCACTGCGTGACGCGGGCAGACCTGGTGTTTGCGCTGGCAGCGCTGTGTGAGGCGGGCGTCCTGAAGGGAGATCGCATCGAGCACGCGGCCATCGTGCCGCCGGAGTTGATGGGCGAGATCAGGGAGCTTGGCCTTGCCATCGTGACGCAGCCGCACTTCATCGCCGAACGTGGCGATGCCTACCTGAAGGATGTCGCGCGCGAAGACCAGCCCTGGCTCTATCGACTGCGAGGTTTCATCGATGATGATGTGGCGCTCGCTGCGGGTAGCGATGTGCCTTATGGTGACGCCAACCCCTGGGCTGCGATGCAGGCCGCCGTGACGCGGCGCAGTGAGAGCGGCGTGACGATGGGTGTCGAGGAATCGCTGGCGCCGGAGCAGGCACTGGACCTGTTCCTGTCGCCGCTGGAGAATCCCGGCACTGCGACGCGTCGTGTCCGCGTGGGTGAACGCGCTGATCTTTGCCTGTTGACGCAGCCCTGGAGCCAGGCTGCGGCCGATCTGTCGCAGGTTCGGGTACGGCGGACGTGGAAGGGCGATGCCTGTCTTTGGAATGCGGATGAGGAATCGACATGAAAAAGTCTGAAGCAAGCCAGGCGTCCTCGGCATCGGCGCTGATTTCGCAGCGCATCGCCGAGCTCGGTGACTGGCGCGGTGAAGCACTGGCAAGAATGCGCAAGCTGATCCACGAGGCTGCGCCCGATGTCGTCGAAGAGTGGAAATGGATGGGCACGCCGGTGTGGTCGCTGGGCGGCATCATCTGCACCGGTGAGTCGTACAAGGACAAGGTGAAGCTGACCTTCATCAAGGGCGCATCGTTGAAGGATCCGTCGAAGCTGTTCAACGCCAGCCTCGAGGGCAATGCGCGTCGCGCCATCGATATCGCCGAGGGCGAAAGCGTGAATGCGGCTGCCTTCAAGAAGCTCATTGGCGAGGCGATTGCGCTCAATGCATCCAAGGCAAAGCCTTCGAAGAAAGCGAAATGAAAAGAGGTTTATGATCGGCACCGTCGGCAACAGGAACGCATGAGACGTTTCATTGCCTCAACGGCGGTAAACAAAAATCAGGGGAGCTCCACATGTCTTTTTCCGGCTCGGAAATTTTCTACATGGCCATCGGCTTGCTGTCGGTGGCGCTGATCTATATCTGGAATGCGCGGCTCTATCGTGGTGCCTGGGCCGGTGGCGGCACCAGCGGGCTCGAGGTGCTGTATTACCTCGTCGCGCTCGCTGCGCTGGTGATCGGCTGGTACTACAACTTTGCCTATCTGCGTGAATACGGCGAAGCCGCCGGCTGGTGGCACTGGACGACACTGCTGTTCGTGAACCCGGCCTCGGCCTCGGGCGGACAAGACCTCATCATCGCCAACCTGATCCTGTTCCCGCTGTGGACCATCATCGAAGGCCGCCGCAGTGGCCTGCGGCATTCCTGGATGTATTTCGTCATGAGCCTGCTGACCAGCTATGCCTTTGGTATTGCAGTGTTTCTGGCCATGCATGATCGTCAGCTGCGCTGGAACAAGGCTCAAGGTGCGGTTGCGTAAAGATGGGGCGGGTTGACGTCTCCTCCGTGCGGAGTAAGTATTTCGAGAACGAATTTGCAAAACTCCCTGTAGTTTCGGGATCCTGAGGCTGGCATGAGTACAGAGGCGGACAACGCAGACGGTGGTGTCGCCAAAACGGCAGCGTCCCGTGTTGGCCGTCCGCCCAGTGTGACGGTGCAGGAGATCGTGGCGGCGGCGCTGGAGATTGGCCTCGAGAAGGTCACGCTCAAGCAGATTGCCGACCAGCTCGGCGTGGCGCAGGCCACGCTGTATCGTCACGTCAACAATCGCGATGAACTGCTGCGGCTCGCGGCCTTCCAGCTCACGCTGCAACGCCAGTTGCCGAATGCTGCCAATGCCCACTGGTCCGATCTGGCCGTGCGTTACGCCGAGAGCCTTTACGAAGCATTCCTCAATGAGCCGCAGCTGATCAGCCAGTTGCTCAAGGGTGAGCTGGGTCCGCACGCGGAAGTGGATATCCTCGAGCAGTTCCTTGGCGCGATCTGCCCGCAGGGTTTCAGTGAGCTTGAAGGCATCCAGCTGTTCCATTCCATCGGCATGATCACCATCGGTGCTGCGTCCGGTGCGATCGGACTCAAGGCCAGCAAGGCCATGGGCAAGCCCTGGGGCGAATCAATGCGCCGCACCTTCGCGGAGCGTGATGAATCGGAGCTTCCACAGATACGGCGCGTCCTGCCGCTGACGATCAATATCGATCCGATTCCCTGGCTGCCCTCGCTGTATGCGCTTCTCACCGGCATCGCCGCGGCGCGTGGCGAGCAACTGCCTCCGCGCACGGCGCACATGACCTTGTTGAGTGGACGCGCAACCGGATAGCAACGCGGGTTGAGGAGGCGAAGATGAACACAGCAAGCGAAACAGCCAGCCGTGTTGAAATCAATGGAACGGTGTTCAATCCCTATTCCAAGGATTTCATTCGCGAGCCGGATCCGGCGTGGCAGGTGCTCCTGCGGGACTACCCCATCGCCTGGCACAAGGACCTGCAGATGTGGCTGGTCAGCACGCACGATCTTTGTGACAAGGTGCTGAAGGACAACCGCTTCACGCCGAATTTTTTTGCCTGGGAATTTGCGCCGCCACCGAAGGCCGAAGCCGATAAAACCGATTTTGATCGCGCCTTCGAGAAGGGTTTCTTCGCGGTCTCCAATCGGGATCACCTGCGCCTGCGCAAGCTGACGCTGCCGGCCTTCTCAAGGCCGGTGATGGTGAAGATCGACGCCAAGATCCATGATCTCGTCGACGACTGCTTCAAGGCCATTGGCGATGCCGAAGAGTTTGATGTGTACGACGCGCTGGCCAGCAAGATCCCGGTGCGCTCGATTGCGCGCATGGTCGGCGTGCCGACCAACCAGGAAGAGTTCTTCCATGATTTCGCCGTCAACATCATCAAGTCCACGCGCATCAACCTCAGCGCCAAGGAGCGCGAGGCGTCGATGCTGGCCACGCAGCCGGGCTTTACCTATTTCAAGGGCCTGATTCAGGAACGCCGCGCGCGTGAAAATCCAGGCGATGATTTTCTGGGCAGTCTTGTCGGGGCCAAGGAAAATGGCGAGGGTCTCGACGATTACGAAATCCTGTCGGTGATCTTTGCGCTGATTACCGCGGGGTCTGACACCGCTACGGATTTGCACACCTTCCTGATTCACGGCTTGCTGAGCAATCCGGATCAATACGAACTGCTCAAGCAGAAGCCTGAGCTGATGGAGAACGCGCTGGTGGAACTGCTGCGCTATGGTTCCTTCGGCAAGATGCCGTTCTTCCGTTTTGCGACCGAAGACATCGAGTTCGCCGGGCAATTCATCAAGAAGAAGCAGGCCATCGGTGTCAACATCAGCGCGGCCTGGCATGATCCGGCCCGATGGGAAAATCCCAACACGCTCGACATCACGCGCCGTCTCGACGGCAACCTGGTGTTTGGCGCGGGCGCGCACTTCTGCATCGGTACGTATCTGGTGCGCGTGCAGGGCATGCTGATGCTGAAGGAGTTCATCAGGCGTTTCCCGCATGCCGAACTGGCCAACGGCACCGGCGATGTCGACTACGAATACACCCACCACAACGCCCGTCGCATGAACCGGCTGCGCGTCAAAACCAACATTCACGGGGCCACTCAAAAAGCGGCCTGAATGGTTGGTGGGAATAGCTTCGCTTAGTGGGCTTCGGCCTGCGGCGGGGCCGAAAGCCCGGCCAAGGATGGCTGGGCCGTAGGCTTTAGATCATTTTTAAAAGGGAATTAACTGAACAATGCAAAAGTGGATCTGTGTCATCTGTGGCTACGTGTATGACGAAGCAGTGGGTATCCCGGGATCAGGCATCGTGGCTGGCACGGCCTTCGCCGACTTGCCGGAAGAATGGACCTGCCCCGAGTGCGGTTCGCCCAAGGAGTCTTTTGAGGTGTATGTCGAGTAAAGGGCTGTTTGCCCTAGGTAAAGGCCGGCTTGCAAGGGCTGTTGCCGAGGGAAATTTGGCCTTTGGGCTCAAAACTTACTCGGTTTGGACGAGGCAAGGCTTATGCCCTGCTTTACCATGGGCTGCTGCCGTATTTTCGTCTGGCTTGTCGTGCAACAAACCGGGCTGTGCAAGGAAGCGCAACGGCAGGCTGTCACAGTAGATGGCCACCACCCGTGGTCTACTGAATAAAGGTCCGTTTGAGACCAGAAACAACGAATATTCCGAGTCGTGAGGAGATCGCAATGAAGCTGAAGGTGGTTTTAGCGTCGTGTCTATTTGTCGGTGGCGTTGCATCGCTGCCTTTGTCGGTACAGGCCAAAGCCACCGCAGAGCAGATTGCCGCGCTTGGCGGCCCCAAGCTGACCTGCATTGGTTCCGAAAAGGCCGGCACCGCATCGGGTGTTGCCGAGTACACCGGCAAGTACCTTGATTCCTGGCCGGGCATGAAGGGCAAGTCGGGCTTTGAGCCGGGCCCCTATGCCGATGAGAAGCCGATCCTCAAGATCACTGCGCAGAACATGACGCAGTACGCCGACAAGCTGACAGAAGGCCAGAAGGCGATGCTGAAGAAGTATCCCGCCACCTTCCGCATGGACATCTACCCCAGCCACCGCGACTTCCGTCAGCCGGATTGGGTCTGCGACGTCATCAAGAAGAACGCCGCCTCGTCAGAAGTGGTTCACGACGGCCTCGGCATCACCGGCATTACCGGCGGCACCCCGTTCCCGTTCCCGACCTCCGGCCTTGAGGCGATCTGGAACACCAACGGTACCTACCGCCCGTGGAATGAAAACGCGGTCGTCGATATTGCCGACGTCTACGCCAGCGGCAACATCGCCTGGGGCAAGCAGCACTTCATGTCGTTTGCACTGGCCAACGACCCGAAGAAGCGCGGCTCTTTCCAGGACAAGATCAACGCCTACTTCTTCACCGCCTATTTCCTGCCGGAACGTGACAAGGGCTTCGTCGCCGTTGGTTTCCAGCCGAACGATTTCACCAAGGACTCCACGCAGTCGTGGCAGTACCAGCCGGGCATCCGTCGCGTGCGCCAGGCTCCGGAAGTCGGCTTTGACTACCCGGTTCCGCCAGCAGGCCTGCGTACGGTGGACGACGACTACGGTTTCAACGGTTCGCCTGAGCGTTACACCTGGAAGCTGGTGGGCAAGAAGGAACTCTATGTTCCTTACAACAACTTCAAGGTCAACGACACTTCGGTCAAATACAAGGACCTGATCAAGCCGAACAACGTCAACCCGGATTACCTGCGCTATGAAATGCATCGCGTCTGGGTTCTGGAAGGCAACCTCAAGAGCGGCGTTCGCCACATCTACAAGAAGCGCACCCTCTACATCGACGAAGACACCTGGCTGACGCTGGCTGCCGACAACTACGATGCACGTGGCCAGCTGTGGCGCACCACCACCATCACCTATCACTACTCGCAGCAGTCGCAGTCGTATCACCGCGGCGCGTCGATCTATAACGATCTGACCGCCAATGCGTATGAAGCCGGCTACCTGACCAACGAAGCGGGCGAAAAGTGGTGGGATATCAACAGCACCAAGATCACCCCGGCCATGTTCAGCCCGGATGCTGCGGCGCGCGGCGGTCATTAATCCGCGCGGCATTGCTTAAATAGTGGTTCCCGTGCCCGGCTTATGCCGGGCACGGGCTTTCAGACACCTAGAGTCGGCACAGACTCGAGAAAATTACGCGGGGGTAGCAGTTCAATGAAAACGGCATTCATCACCGGCGCCAACATCGGCCAGGCCAATCTTCTGGTCAAGGCGCTGTCGTCACAGGGTTGGCGTGTCTTTGCAGGCGTGCTGCCTGGTGCGCCGACGGATCTCAAGACCGGTGGCAACATCGTCGTGGTCGATCAGGACGTTTCCAACACCGAGTCGGTCAACAAGAGCGCGGAAATCGTTGCCCAGCAGCTCAACGGCAGCGGCATTGACCTGCTGATGAACGTTGCCGGTGTCGCCAACATTGCGGTGGGTGTCGTCGAAGGTGCGAACCTTGCACAGGCCGAGCGCCTGTTCCAGATCAACCTGTTTGGCCAGCTGCGCGTGATCCAGGCTTTCCTGCCGATGGTTCGCAAGGCCGGTGCTGGCGCACGCATTGCCAACTACAGCTCCGGCGCGATTCTCGCCAATCCGGTCGGTGCTGGCGTCTACAACATGACCAAGCATGCGATCCACGGCATGACGCTGACGCTGCGCCATGAACTCGCACCGTTTGGCATTCAGGTCACCTCGATCATTCCGGGTGGCGTACTCACTGCAATGTCGGCCAACGCGCACGAGAACACCAAGAAGACCTGGGCTGAGCAGCCTGAAGGCGTGCGCAAGGTTTATGAGCCGTTCCTCGGCAATGTAATGATGAAAGTGCTGCCTGACATGCTGGAAAAAACCGGCAGCACGCCAGAGCAGGCGCTGCAGGGCACGCTGGAAATTCTTGCCAAGAAAAAATGGAAGCCGATGGAATACCTCGGCAAAGACGTCAAGCCGATGGGCGTGATGCGTCGTTTGCTCTCCGACAGCCAGTTGGAAAGCATGATGCGCATGACCTTCAAGATTCCCAAGTACAAAGCCTGAGACCGATGACCATGAACGCCGTCCTCAAGGAAGCAAATCCGTTTGGCGAACTGTTTGATCGCCAGAAGACCAAATCACATGAACTCGCGCTGACCACCGCTGCCGAGCGCGCTGACAAGATCCGTCGCCTGCTCAAGGCGATCATGGATGCGCGCCCGGCGATTCTCGAAGCCGGTTACAAGGAACTGCGCCTCAACCCGACCGACATCGACGCACAGCTGTTGATGGTCAAGGGCGAGGCTGAGTTCATCGCGCGCAATCTCGAATCGTGGATGGCCGACGAGCCGTTGCAGGGCACGCTGATGACGCTCGGCAAGAAGAGCTACGTGCGCTACGAGCCCAAGGGCATGGTGCTGCATGTGTCGACCTGGAATGCGCCGATCGCCGAAGCCTTCGTGCTGGCCTTTGGTGCGATGGCCGCTGGCTGCACCTTCTGGCTCAAGCCTTCCGAACTCGCTCCGCATTCGGCGGATGTGATCGCCGACATCGTCAAGTCCGTGTTCAAGGAAGATGAATTTGCGGTATCGGTGGGCGGCCCGGAAGTCTCGGCCGATCTGCTCAAGTTGCCGTTCAACCATTTCTTCTACGTCGGTGGTCATGGCGTCGGTCGCCTCATCATGCGCGCGGCGGCGGAACACTTCGCCACTTTCACGCTGGAGATGGGCGGCAAGAACCCGGTCATCATTGATCAGACTGCAGACATCGACGAAGCCGGCCGCAAGATCGCCTGGGGCCGCGTCGCCAACGCGGGCCAGGTTTGCCTGGCGCCGGATTACGCACTGGCGCACGATAGCGTCATCAAGGATTTCGTTGCCTCGCTCGGCAAGTACATGACGTCGATGTACAACGCCGACGGCAAGGGCTTCCAGAAGTCGGGTGATCTGCCGCGCATCGTCAACGCGCGTCACTTCGAGCGCATCAAGTCGCTGATCGATGACGCCGTTGCCAAGGGCGCCAAGGTCGAGTTCGGTGGTGAAACCGATGCGGCCGATCTGTACATCTCGCCGACCATCATCACCGGCGTGACCGAAGACATGCGTATCATGCAGGAAGAAATCTTCGGGCCGATCATCTGCGTGCTGCCCTTCGGCCAGCGCGAGCAGGCGATTGCGACGATCCGTCGCCGTCCGAAGCCACTGGGTTCTTACATCTTCGCCAAGGATCGCGCGGCGATCGACTGGTATCTGGCGCGCACCACCTCGGGCAGCACGGTGGTCAACCATAACCTCGTGCAATCGGGCACCAATGCGCATTTCCCGTTCGGCGGCGTCAACGCCAGCGGCACCGGCCGCATCGGTGGCCGTTACACCTTCCTGGAATGCTCCAACATGCGCGGCGTGGTGGAAGACCAGTATCCGGCAGGCGATCCCAACATCATGTTCCCGCCGTACTCCGACAAGTACAAAGGCATGATTGCGCAGATGCTGGGCAAGGAAATCAAAGTGCCGAATGGCGTGATCAATTTGATCAACGGCATCATCAAGGTCACCGCCAAGCTCAAGGGCAAGTGAACGGTTTGTTGATGGTTTGTTGGGGGAAATGAAAAAGCGCCGGATCAGTGTCCGGCGCTTTTTCCATTTCTGTCATCTGATCTTCAGAAATTGTATTTGACCACCAGGCCCAGATTGTCCCGATCCTGATACGGGCGTGCAGTGAAATCGGGGCTGCCCAGATACGCGCTGTAAGTCATGCCCAGCTGCAGCTTGGCCAGACGGGTGAAGTTGACGCCGACACTGGCCCTGCGGTCGTTCTTGCCCATCAACGATCCGAGGCCTGACAGCAGCGAGCTCTGGCCATTGCCGATGCCGGCAAACGTCACCGGGATCTGCAAATCCCAGCCGTCAAAAATATTCTTGCGGTCGATGAACCAGAGGAAGGTATAGCCCCAGGCGGTGGTGGAAAATTTGAGTTCGGTGCTGGGCGCCGCCGAGGGTTTGGCCGTGCTGGCCACTGGATCGATCCAGAGCACACGGTTGAGGCCGACATCGGCAACCATGGTAATGGCGTCCCACCAGGGGCTGCTGCCGAAGATGTACAGGGCATTGATGTCGAGCTGGCCTACATTGGCGCGTGTCGGTGTGGGAATCGGGCCGGTGATGCCGCCATCGACATTGACCAGCACGGACGAACCGCGGCGGTAGATCGCTTCAGCACCAATGTTGGCGCCAAACA
>Ga0116227_10010203_pt1 | contig 16552 bp, 13 predicted proteins | sample S1TSphgellanicum_FD_89693 | JGI IMG/M metagenome (GOLD analysis project Ga0116227, IMG submission 89693) | Host-associated microbial communities from peat moss isolated from Minnesota, USA - S1T2_Fb - Sphagnum magellanicum MG | ecosystem: Host-associated > Plants > Peat moss > Unclassified...
AAAAAATAATGTGTTATTGAATTTTTTCCCTAACTGAAAAAAAAAAAAAAAAAAAAAAAAAAAAAAAAAAAAAAAAATTTAAACACAAACCAAAAAAATGAGAGCGACAAAAGGAGGAGACAACAACTGTATTAAATAGATAAAAAAGATGAGTCCATGGTTCTGTCGCGAAGAGAAGGTGGTTGCATGCAAATGACGCGAAGGAAACAGAACTCCGTTGCAAATCCGTTGTCGCTGTTGTGCTCCCGAAACCCTAAATCGTCCCGAAACCCTAATTCGTGTCAGTCACTTCTGTCAGGACCGGTGTGGAAGAGTTGCCTATTCCAGTTTGGAAAGTGCACTAGGCTTTCGCCAAGTGGAAAAGACGGGGAGGTCTGCCAGTACCAGTACCAGTTGTTGCATTTTCCAGTTTGTAAAGTGCAACTAGGCTTTCACCAACTGGAAGGAAGAAGGGGGGTAGGACTGTTTGCCCCCTCAGGTGCCAAATAATTATTTTATTTTTCAAAATTCATTTCTGCAATGAAAAAAATAATGTATGAAATTTCAGCAATAAAAATAATTTTGCATTTTCTCTGGTCTTTGAGCCTTTGACATAATAAAGAGACAATATTTTTTTAATTTCTTTTTGCCAAAATGGGGAGAAATAATGTTCTACCAAAATAAAGGATAAATAAATGTTGGCAATTATTGGATACTTGCTTTGCAATGGGTGGATTGGCCTAGCAAGAAGCTCTTGGATTTTCATCAAATTTTGTATTTTTCCTTTCCCTTGTAATTTTCTTCAATTTGTATATTTTCAAAGAGATGATTTTTAGATATTTTTGCATTTTTAGAAATAATTTAATTAATACCGAACCTAAAAGTTATTTATGGTACATGGAACCTAAAAAGGTTTTTGGGGGGAAATTAGGGTTGCTTCTTGTTTGATGGAAAATTAGGGTTGTTGTTTCTAATTAGATGAAAAATAAGATGAACTAAAATGGCGGAAAAAATAATTAGTGATCCATTATTACATGGGACATAATAGGGTTTTTGATAAATCTAGGGTTTTCTTTTATTAGAGGGGAAATAATAGGGCTTTTTGGGCAATTAAGGTTACTTCTTACCAAATGGAAAATAAATGGGTCTTCATGAAAGTTACAATTGATTTTTATTAAATGGAATGTGGCATATGTTCTTTTTAGGTGAATGAAAAAGATGGGTGGAAAATATTATTAGCACTTTTGGGGAAATTAGAATTTCCTTTTATTAAATGGAATAGTGGCATATGATTTATTTTTGGTTACATCAAAAGGAAGTGTGGAAACTATTCTTCAAGTTTTTGGGAAAATCCAAATTGCTTTTTATTCTAATAATGATGGTGCATCATACTTGGTTTAGGCTGAACAACTTTAGCTTTCATATGATAGGATTTTGAATTACAATTATCATAGATTCATTCTAGATTCAAATTGTGTGAAAGAAAAATTTGATATGTTGAAATCTATCAAAATGTCATGTGAAATCCCCCCAATTATTTTATGATTCAAATATGAATGTCCATAAATTTTATTAGCAAATTTTGCTTCATGTTTTGCCTAGTCTAACCACTAAACAACCATGGGTGAACAAATGTGTCAATTAGTGCAAAAACCCGTTATCAAACATCATTTAATTGGTAAACATTCGATGATACTTTATAACCAAACAATCTATTCTTAAAATGTGTGGTTGGGGTTTTTAAACCTTGCATTTGGAAATGGGGTTTTGGTATTCATCATATAATGGGCTTCAAAATTCCCCCATGCCAAATATTTTGCTTGTTCCTTTGCCTTTGTATGTTTGGCAATGGGTAATCATACCTCACAATCAAAACTATAGATTGTTGGGCATTTCCACCACTTGTTTGGCCATAAGTGGGATTTGTCAAAACTAGAAAATTAAAAAAAACATAAATGTCCCCTCCTATGTTTGGTAGGGTAAACAAGTTGATGTTGGAACACTCATAATATTAGAAAGCTTTAAACATTCTTGAAATGCCTCTAGATTTCAAAGAGATATTGTAAACTTTCACTTGGTGCATCCATAACCATGATGATCATTCAAGAAAGCAAAAAAATGAGAAGATACAAGGTCTCAAAGTAACGGGGGTTAGTGTTTGGTAATGGGTGTCACAAGACAATTTGTGATTTAGAGCTAGAAATTTTTTAAATAATGTTTTGTTTCCTATGAATTTCAGAGAGGTTTTGTAAAGCTTTAGTTGGCACACTCCTAGCTCTTTAGATCATTCAAAATGGACAAAAAATGTGGAAGATATAGTGTTTGGAACCTAGGGGGGCCTAATGTTTACTTTTATAAACATTATCCAATTTGGACAATTCATTTTTTATGTGTGTATTTTTCATTATTCCTTTGTTTTTAGAGTTCAAAAATTTGTTGTAGGCATTGATTTGGCACATTTATAGACATAAAAATCATCCAAAAAGGGCAATAAATGAATAAGATATAAGTCAATGTTTGATGTTGGGTCAATGTTCAGTGATGGGCATGTTTACCTTAATGGGTGTAATCTTGAAATAAATAAATAAATAATGAACATAGGTATCCCTACCCCTCCCCAACTTTATTTGGTTATGGGTGAAGTTTGGTTTTAAAAATTGAACACAAAGTTTCCTATTTGTGTGGTAATGGGTATGGGTTGCCAAAAATGAAAGAAAAGTGCTTTAAAATGCTATTCGGTGACGGGTAAGGTTTATAATTAATTTTTTAAAAATGAACACATATGTCCACCACTTGTGCATAGTAACAAATGTGGGTTGTCAAAAATGAAACAAAAGTGACTAAAAATGTTCCTATTTTTATTTGGTGATGGGTGGGGTTTGTAAATTTTAAGAAAATAAATGTCGTTGCACACATCTATTTAGGGATGAGAACTTTATGTCACAAAGTAGAAACAACGGCCAATATCTATTGGTGATGGGAGGAGGGACAATAAAAACACCATAAACATCCAAATCCTTGCATATTTAATTTCTCACCTAAATTATATTCCATTAATCATAAACCTATTTTGGATTTCCTAATCCCACAAAGGAACCAAGTACCAATCCTATGAACCATCCAAGCACATGCAAATTGAAAACAAATCAAATAACTTGCTTTTGTTTTTCCTTTTGCCATCAAAATTGGCAAGCAAATGACAAGTTAAAGATCACCAAAACGAATTCATTAATTTGGTCATATATTTATCACCTCTCTTTCATTACATCAAATCATGAGTTATATATTAGTAGAACTAATAAATGACTTGCATAATTTCTTAAAGTTGCTAGTTCGTAGTGTAAGTGTAAAAAGATCAAAAGACAAGGAAATTGAAATAAATGTAAATACAAAAAAAACAAAAAAAAACAAAAAAAAATCTAATGCAACTACATTAAAATAAAAGAAAAACAATTGGAAACAAAAATAAATGAAAGTTGAATGGAATCAATCTAGTAAACAAACTATACAAAAAGGTTTTCCAAGTAACCCAACACTTCCACCACCAACAAAACTAAGATCCCACATATTCTAACCTTAGTTTCCATTTTAGCACACTTTGAATGTCATCTTCACTACCTACACCATAACCATGGATGAAGACAAATAATGTAGGAGGATTTTTCTAACGTTTTCATTTTAATATTTTTCACATAGCCAATAGAAACAAATTTAATGATTGATTATCTTAAGTTAAACTTTTTTTTTTCTATTTTGTGGGATTTGTACAAGAAAAATGGTTACCTTTTGCGGGATTTATACACATGACCTGGACTTGTTAAAGGTTGGGACTAGGATGAAAAAATTAACCATGAACCCAACCATGCCTCATAAAAGGCAAAATGGCATGATGAACTATACAAATATAAAGAAGGAAAAGAACTTGTCTAGGTTTGTCACACACACAACAATTGTTAATAGATATGCTACTAATACTATGGTACATTGAAAATGCACATACTCGAATCATACTAGTGGTTCAAAAGGTGGCATCCATAATTGAATAATTAAATGCCAAAAGTTCTCCAAATTTGCAAAGCACGACAGTTGACCACAACATTTTATGCATCATTCAACACCAACCTACAAAAGTTTTACTCACAACACACATTCAGCTCGGAACACATAAGGAATTGTGATAAAATTGAATTTCAAGTTGGTTTGCAAGCTAGTGTAACCTAGTTCTGGGTAGGTGTGGATCATAGGAGGTCTATATTATGATTCAAAAATCCATGGCATGGCTCATTGTCAATTCCATTCTGAATAACTTGCAAATAATGTTTATTAAATAGGTGGTAGCCTAACCTACCTAACTTAATTACTTTAATCTAACATATTTACCCTAACCCCTTAAGCATGCAAATAGCTTATAAGTATAAAAAATTTATCATTTCACTTGACAATGACAAACCAAATCCTTACCAATGGATTATGCCATTAGAATTTGACAATTTTTGTCAAATTTATTATTTCATATCATTACTTATTAAGTACATAAAAAGGTTGGATAATTAGTAGGTTGGTTAGAAGTAGATTAGCAGTTTGGTTGTAGGTAAATAAGCAAGTGGATAAATAGGTATATAAACCTAGGCTGCTTATTTAACTTGATAGGAAGTAGGTAGGTTAGTGGGTGGGTAGGTAGGTAGGTAGATTTAGGTTACCTAGCCTAGGTAATAGTTAACTCAACGTGTTAACTAGCATAACATGTTTGATTTTATTAGAAAACCATTGGCCATTTTGACCAATGATATCATTTTACTTCATCCAAGTTAATTTGATGTTTCCCTTGATTAAAACCCATTGGTCATTTTGACAAAGGTGGTCAATTGTTTGTTCAATTTGACTATATGTCCAATTTGACAAATAATGAAATAAGTCAAATAATTTTTAATATACATGTTAAAAGAAAAAAATGAAATTCATTCAAAAATGTTTATGTTATGAATTTTTGAAAAGATAGCCCATTTTATGCCATTCAAAAATCCATAACCTTTTTTAATTGAAGTTTTCCTAACAATTTTTTTGCATTTATGTTTAGTTTGTTAGAATATATCATATATTGAATTTCAATAAGATGTTCCAAATAAAAACCATACACAAAATGCATACATATCAAGGCACAGATCGAAAACTATTTCATATTTAAATATATTAGTCACAAATTTATTACATTGTTGATTTTATGGTGTGTTAATAACATTTTATAAAAAATTGCATTTTTACACGAAAATGAACCACCTTACCTATGCAATGTGGATGAAAAGATAGGCCCAAACAAAGTTTAAACATAGGCTAAGACAATAGAAGATGAGGGTGTTTATTTGTAGATGAAGAAAACACTTAGGAAAAAAAGGATGCTTTTGTAATCAAGGAAATATTGAATTGCATGATGTTGCATTAAGTTTTGATGAAAACCATGATAGCCACCATCTACCACCATCACCACAATGTTATTACATAGAAATGTCACCCAATCCTACTGCTACACACATTTACTCATGTTATGAATTAATAGGTAATTTCGACAACCCTTATTTTGGAATTGAACCTCAACCAAGTATTAACAATTTGCTATCATTGTGACATTTGCCACCAAGGAATACTTGGGGAAGAATTTTTTTTAAATGATTAGGGAACAAAGGCATACATAGAGTAGGAAAATCACATTAAACATGTGCAAGATCGTTTAAACACAATTGAACAAATAACTCAAAACCTCATTCACAACCAATAATGGGTAGAGGTCATGGTATTGTGGTTTGTTAATGCAATCATGAATCACAACGAAAGATTTCATAGGAATGTTCAACCAACATCCAAACTTAACTATTGGGATACCACATTGTGAACCTCCCCAACAAAGTTATTCACTTATAAAACCTTATTTAAAAGTTTTTGAATTCAAAGGGTGGGGGTGTGGGGAAAAGGGAATGTGAACAAGAACAACATCACAATTCAAACTTGTGCAAAAAAGAATACAATCAAGGCCAAAACATGACCTTGTGGTGTGTGAAGAGAATTTTTATTAAAAAACTATTGTGGACAAAAGATAAAAGGTTCAAGTTGAACAATAACAAGACAAAAAAACTTCATTAACAACATTGTTAAAACATAAAATAGTTGAGCAATAACAATAGATAAAGAAGTTTTGCTAATAAAACATTCTAAAGTTTTAATAGAGACAACACAAGAAAGTGAACAATAACAAAGCTTGAATACACAAAGACCAGAAGATGAACAACAAGAAGTTTTGAAGTTTGAAAAGACCAATGTGTAAGGAAAAAAAAAACACAAATATGTTGAGGACTTGTGAATACCTTAAGCATGAAGGTGACCAAGAGCATGATGGTAAAGACAAACTTCAATAACAATGATGAGGAGTTCCATAAGCATGGAACTTCAACCATAGGAATTGTGCAAGAAACATAAGACAAGTGGAATTGGATGAGGAAAGCTCCCCTTCCCACTTGGCAAAATGAGAGTTGTTAAATGTAGATTATGGTTCAAATTACTAGCTTAAACTAGTTTAAAACATTGCGTTTTTAAATACATTCAATTTAAAACCAAAATTTTTTAAAAAATAAAAAATTGTGCTTGTGCATAAGTGTGTTTATTGTTGTAAATGAAATTATTTGGAATAAAATCCACATCATTTCGTAATAAAAATGATATTATTTGTGTACAAAATTCGACATGTTTAATTAGAGGATGTAATTCAATTGCACATGGAAGGATATATGTGTTCACAATAAGCCAACGTTTTTTGGATTCATGCCCTTGCTTGGGGAGATTTTATTTTGTTTATTTGAAACTCAAATGGAGGTCTATAAACAACTTAAAGGGCATTAGGTCCAAGTCTATTTAGACCTTAGGAACCTTCAAGATTGAGAGTGACGAAAAAATGAACATTACTTTTCTTAAAGCTTAAATGTTCACTCATTGACCTATCTACCTTATGATTTTTCAAAATTGAGAATGATGAATGTTGTGTGCTACTAAATTGATGCCCAACATTATTGAAACTTAACAAAGCCACATGCATGAAAACATACACATAAATAAACTCACTTGCAAACTAACCACGAGGCACCCCCCAACTGCAATTTCTACTAGTTGCAATTCCACAAACGAATTAATTTTTGTGCAAACACACATAACTACAAACCCGATGCATAAAACCAATTAACTTAGTTGCAACACAAAACGACTAGCCTAATCTTTCATGTTTTAAGAAAGCTCACCTACAAACTACATGAATCCAAGTTCAAAGTAACAACAAATAATGCATGTTTCACCTATGTGCTTTGGAATTTCAAACACAAAAGATGAGACTCTAGACCCACATTGTTAGAATAAACTCAAACCTTTTTCACACTACACAAGGTTCCACCTATTCACAGTAAATTACAAAACTAGTTATCTTGCAATAAATACCTAACATGAGATAATGAATGTTAGGTCTATGAAAACCTAAGTGTTTGTTTATTCAATATATCTTCCTTACGAACCTTTAGGATTGAAAGTGATGAAAAAATGAATGTTAGTTCTTTGAAAGCTTAAATGTTTGCTCACTAACCTATCTAACCTACTACCACCCATAGTAGGCCCGTTTCAACTTTATGTTTAATGTATATAGTTTAAGGTTTAAAAATTGAAATTGTATGGGTTTGTAATTTAAGGTTTAAGAAGTGAAAATTTATAGATTTAATGTCTAGAATTCAATGTTAAAAAATTGAAATTTAATAAGTTTATTGTTTATTAAAAAATGAAACTTTTAAAAACTAATTAATTTTATAATTTAAGATTTAGAAAGTGATTGACTTTGCAACAAAGATTCAATAACCCTAAAGGAAGGTTAAACACCATTGAATTAAACTTAATTAATAAATCATTTATCAAAATTTTCTACGAACAATGTATAAATCAAAAGTGTGAAATAATGGATGTTTAACAATGTATAAATTTGACATATATTTTGTTGTTGTAAGAGATTAATAAGAGATTAATAAATATCGGGCCACATTCATGCCAAGAAGGCCCCAACAAAAATGACAACGAAGACAAATTAAAAACATCTAATCTCATTGACTAGTTCTTGAATAATTGTTAATTTGGTGCCATGGAACAAAACACCCCAAAAAAAAGGGGAAAAAGACAAATGGTAAATTGATGGATAGACAAAAATGTTCATCTAGAAAAAAGGGAAAAAAAATAAATGATAAAAATGATGGAGAGAAATAATTGTTCATCCATAAAAAGGTAAAAAAGATAAATGATAAAATGATGGACAGGAGGGGAAAGAAAAAAAAAAAAAAACCCAAAGGGGAAAAAAGGGAGAAAAGATAAAATGATAAACTAATGAAAATAATATTTTTTCTTCAATAGGTATTTAGCCATATTTTCTAATTTGATGAGTTGTTTTCATCCATAGGTGCTTAGCCATATTTACAAATTCTGTAACGATTATAAAATTGTTAATCTACAGGTACCTTAGCCACATCTACTAATTATCTATAACGATAATTTGTTTTCATCCATAGATACTTTTAGTACTTTTAGCCAGATTTATTAATTTGTAACGATAAAAACTTGTTCATCCATACTGACTTTTAGCCAGATTTACTAATTCTGGAACGATTCCCTGGACTTACTTGCCACGTGTTCGATCCTTATTGGGTTATTCTAGGAAGCATTTGCAATATGGAGGGTATCTGCCAGGTGGCTGCCGCGGATTGGCGGCGAGCGCAGTGGAACTGGGCTCGTTCTACCGCGGCACACGGGCTGTTTTTCTCATTACGGGCAAAACAGAAGAGACGCCGCAAGAGACGATGCCAAAACGGTTTTTCGATGAGAGACGAAAGAGGGAGAGAATAGAACAGGAAGTTCATGGCGTTGTTGTTGGCACTCTAGCACGAGCTTGAATAGGAAAGCAAGTTGTAAGAAGCAAAGTGAAAGGAAGGTGATCAAAAAGGAAAGGCGACTTTTGTAGTAGGGTTTGTGCTAGGGTTTGGGATTGTCTAAGTCTCTACCATGGCGATGGTAGAAGAGCCCTTGTATCCGATCGCAATTCTTATCGATGAGCTGAAGAATGACGATATTCAGCTGCGTCTGAACTCGATCCGCCGTCTTTCCACCATCGCACGAGCGCTCGGGGAAGAGCGGACGCGGAAGGAGCTCATCCCGTTCCTGAGCGAGAACAATGACGACGACGACGAGGTGCTGCTGGCTATGGCGGATGAGCTCGGCGCCTTCATTCCCTATGTCGGGGGAGTGGAGCATGCGCACGTGTTGTTGCCGCCTTTGGAGACGTTGTGCACGGTGGAGGAAACGGTCGTCAGGGATAAAGCCGTGGAGTCGCTGTGTAGCATTGGCGGCCAGATGAAGGAGCGCGATGTGGTGGATTGGTTCATTCCGCTTGTCAAGGTCGGTGTCAGGGTTTCTGTCGTCTGTGCTTTTTTCTTCTCTATCTCTTACTCTCGTTTAGGGTTCCGTTTCTGTGTGTACATATTTCAGGTGCACGTGCATCCCGGAGTGAAACACTGCAACCTGGAAACTACCATTTCTGTGTCTGTGTCTTAGGGTCTTGTGTAGTAGTTTCTTCGTTGGTTTGCAGATGTGGACTCAGTCTTTTGACTGAGCATGTGTGGTGGATGCAGAGGCTTGGTGCTGGAGAATGGTTCACAGCACGAGTGTCAGCCTGTGGACTGTTTCACATTGCTTATCCAAGTGCACCTGAACTACTCCGGGCAGAGTTGCGGTCTGTTTACAATCAGCTGTGCCATGATGACATGCCCATGGTGCGGCGCTCAGCTGCAAGTAATCTTGGAAAGTTTGCAGCAACTGTGGAACCATTGTATTTGAAGTCAGATATCATGACCTTTTTCAGGGATCTCACCCAAGATGGTAAGTCAGTAATGAATGCTCCTTGATTCTAACCCAGTCACAGATGTCTTTTCATAAAGCATTTCTGCTTCCACAGTGTGGGGCTAAGTTAGGGCAAGGAAAAGAAGTTGCAGAAAGGAAGATCCTCTCTCATTTGGGCATTGTGTATATTGATCACTTGGACTCTGTTGAAGTCTCTTTTGAGTTGCAACAATGCCTGACAGTTAGATGAGAGGGGGCTGATGTTTCACCTGCAACTACTAAATCAGGTTTCATTCACATCCTTGAAGGATTTATGGTAGGAGGAGCTTCTGTGAAAGTAATAATCTCTTTGAACAAGAGATCCCAACACCAAGAATATTACTGTGTCCTGATATAAGTGTGGTAGATACTGACTGGCAATGATTGCATTTGGCTGATTGTATGGTCTCCTACTGAGGAGGCCACATTTAACATTGTGATCCAGTAGGTCTGAAAGTCAGTGTGTACAATGAAAACCACATTCGTGTCCCACTCAATAAGAGGTGGTAACGTGGATGAGCCAGTGTGGTTGCAGATCAAGACTCAGTAAGGCTTCTGGCAGTGGAGGGATGTGCGACCCTTGGCAAGCTCTTGGAACCTGCTGATTGTGTAACACAAGTGCTTCCTGTCATTGTCAGCTTCTCCCAGGTGGGTGATATTTCACATGGCAGCATCAGGACTGGCTACTAAGTGCCAGAAGGTGTTTATGCTTGTAAACAAATAGGTGTTACTTTACTGAATTCTCAGTTTGCTGAAAACACCATTGTCACCACCTCCCCATGTCCTTCGTGTTCCACTTCCATTGCAGACAAATATATGAGAATCAGTTCTCTAATCACAACCAGAACATGATTATGTTGGCTCTTTCAGGATAAGTCATGGCGGGTCCGGTACATGGTGGCCAACCAATTGTATGAACTCTGTGAGGCAGTGGGACCAGAACCAACAAGGTAATAATGAGTGGCCTTCCCCTTCCTACTTTCCCCTGTGGCACAGGTATGGAATGCAAGTTATCATATAACTGGATCTGCTCTGATCAATAGTAGAAGGTGGAGGAAGGTCTTTCCTTCAGCTGGGAGAGTGTGAGCACAAAGAACACAGACTTTAGATATACTGCAGAAGCTGAGAGTGTGTATGCCTAACAATGTAGAGAGACTGGACACTCATTCTTGTGTATACTGGGGATTAGAACGGAGCTTGTGCCTGCATATGGGCGGCTGCTACGGGACAATGAGGCAGAAGTTCGTATTGCAGCTGCAAGCAAAGTGACCAAGTTTTGTGCTATTGTTAGTCCACAAGTTGCCTCACAACACATTCTGCCTTGTGTCAAGGTGAGTGCTCTCTCAAATTGCTCATCATAGTGGATTCTATCATGATGTTTATTGTTCAGACTGTTTCCTTTCTCACTTCTCCTGTGACTGTCTGCAAGCAAACTGTGTGGATGCACAATGTCTTTGTAGTAATGCAGTGAGCATTTGCAGGAATTGTCAACTGATTCATCACAACACGTCCGTGCTGCCCTTGCATCTGTTATCATGGGCATGGCTCCTGTGCTTGGAAAGGTGTTCTTCACATTCCATTCGTTTTAATAATCATATTTTTGTTATTCACGAATTTATACTGACTGCACTAGATGTATTGTTCAATTAGAATTATTTGGAGTGCATATGTAATGCCCAGAATTTTGATTTTTGTGATGGGACTCATTCTCTGTACCTGTTGAGACAAGTTGAAATCTGGCAGTACCAGTAATTTAATTTCTAGTTTGAGAATTTCTGAATAGCCATCTTTGGGCTGCCTCAAGGATAAGAACTGTGGTTAGGTTGCTGAGTGTTCCGTTTTGCAAATAGTTGTGTGGTGCTATAGTTGCTACAGACATGAAATGTTTTGAGAGCCAACTGTGAATTCTGGATGTCATTTGCAGGAAGCAACTATCGAACAGCTTCTACCCATATTTCTTGCACTGTTGAAGGATGATTTCCCAGATGTTCGACTCAATATCATCAGCAAGCTTGATCAAGTCAATCAGGTCTAGCTGCACCTTGAATTCAAGCCAGTCCCTCCCTCTGTCAATAAGTGCACTTAGATGCCTGGACCTGTCTAGTGTTCACAGTGACTTACTTTTGGGAGGAATCATAGAACTCTTCCTGCTGTGCCATTTAGGTTGTGGCAGATCTCCCTGGTAATTTTTGGTTTCTAAAGGTGCCAAGTGCTTTTGCATTTATGTGCTGCAATCTGTTTGTTGGCTGTGCAGGTGATAGGCATCGATCTGCTGTCACAGTCATTGTTGCCTGCAATTGTGGAGTTAGCAGAGGATAGACACTGGCGTGTTCGGTTGGCAATCATTGAGTACATTCCCCTCCTGGCCAGCCAACTAGGTGTTGACTTCTTTGATGACAAACTGGGTGCCCTTTGCATGCAGTGGCTTGGTGATCAGGTCTGGTTTCATCAATCTGGTCTGGATAATCACAATTGTGAATATGTTCCTGGAGTTTGTTTTCTCCCAGTCTCAATTTGTCAACATTGGCAAATTTGATGTTTCTTGATTCCTGTTGTAGGGAAAGAAATAACTAGATTCTTGAGAGGGACAAGGACGACCATGATGGGCACTTGGGCATTGACATTGCACATTTTGTCTTATAAACATTTTGGGATTCTAATGCTTTTGGGACTAAGACAGGATAGGAGCTTGGTTATAGAATGGACTGCAACCATCTGTCTGCATTTGATATCTTCTTGCTTTGTTTCCATGCAGGTTTACTCCATCCGGGAAGCAGCTGCCAATAATCTTAAACGGCTTGCTGAAGAATTTGGCCCAGAATGGGCTTTGCAACACATTATTCCCCAAGTGAGTGAATGTGTGTGTTTCTTTATGCATGTTCCTCCTCTGGTCATTGACATTGCACTTGTTCTTCTTGCATCAAGAGTTGGTACATCTCTCAGCCCACATTAATCCTCTTTGGACTAAGCCCATTAGTTGGGCAAATGATGTCAGGTCTCTGTTGGATATTATACACTTGAAAGAATGCACTGTGGGAGGTGTTGCAGTCACCATTCATGCTGATTTGATTGTACTTGAGTGCAGGTGATGGAGATGATAAAAAATCCACACTATCTGTACCGTATGACTGTTCTGGTCACCATTTCTCTTCTTGCTCCTGTTGTTGGCTCAGAGGCCACTTGCCAGACCATGCTACCAGTGGTTATTAGTGCTGCGAAGGACAGGTATCTTGTCTTATTTATGAATCTCTATCAGCCTTGTGCTGTATGCAATGCCTATTTTGCTTGTTTCATTACCTCTTAAGATCGCATGTGTTGGGTGTAATACATTGAAGTTGGTCTAACTGTGAAGTGTTTTTTCTTGTGATCTTTCTCTACAGGGTCCCAAACATCAAGTTCAATGTTGCCAAGATGCTTCAATCCATGATCCCCATTGTTGATTCTACAGTAAGCAGTGTAATCTTGCAAAGTTCCATTGAAATATTTCCAATAGATTCATAGCATATAGTCTTGCAATGGAATAGATATGTTCTTGTTGGTACTGCAAATTGAACTTCTTAACTGTTAGCAGTTCACAAACTCTTCTGTATCTGGAAATTACATGGAGTTTGAAGTTGGAGGGTATAAGTGGCGAGAAATTTGGTGTTCAGATCAATTGAGGGGAGGATGATGTTTTAATGTTCGCAGGTGGTGGAGCAAACAATCCGACCTTGCTTGGTGGAGCTCCATGAAGACCCAGATGTGGATGTTCGGTTTTTTGCTGGGCAGGCTTTGCAAGCTTGTGACCAAGTTATGTGTACCTAATTTAATCATATATTAAACAAGTATTGGCTTTAGCATCCTCATTTTATGCACAGGTGTAAGCTTGGATCTCCAGAGAAAGGTTTTCCAGAAGTCTTTGATATTTCCCTGTTGTGTCGTTTGGGTTAGAACCATTCCTTTCTGTAGTTGAAGTAATCTGGCTGCATCCTGCTCGTGCCCATGTCAGTTAATGATGATCATATGTGACAGTAGGCCAATCTTTGTGGAAGGAACATTATGGGTGACTAGATCCTATTTGCCTTAAAATTTGGGAAGACAAAGACCCTTGAAGCAATGAAAAGTTTGCAAAATCTTCAGAGTGTTTTGTGAATTATTTAGTAATAGTCTGGAGTGATATTGTGGCAAAACTTTGATATGTCTTGAAAGTGTGGTTGTATCACAGTATTTGGAGCTGCTTATTTGCCTTCAAACTTCAGCTTGTGTCATTGACTCTCTTTTAGATGCAATATCAGTACAGAAATGCTGCAATGATACAATTCTGTCTAAACATGATGGTCTCACAGAAGTTCTAGTGCTTACGAAGATATTTATAATCTGCCAGGTGCAAACCTCACTACAATAGAGAAGACTACGTTGTCTTGGTTCTCTCCATAAACTGATTTGTCAGAGGTGCTCATAAACTGATTTCTCATCACTTTGTGCTTACCTGTGAACATAGATAGCTGTTGCTTGATTTGTTTGCCATCAGTTGATCAGTTGGTTGGAGCTAGATTGGGTTTGTTGGGTTGGTTACGTGCCCTGTGAAAAGGATAACCTTTGTCAGTTCCTCCTTGATCACAAACAAGAATGGGTGGTCAGCCACAAAGTCTTCAGATTTTTCAAACATAGGTGCACATTTCAATCTGATAACTGCGCCTGTAGCAGCTGCTGCCTCTGTGCCTTTCTCATTAACTTCCACAAAAGCCTTGTGGAAGATATTGGAAATGCAGAGGTCATCTGTGACTGGCGAGTCCAGCATTTCTGTGAATTCTGCATCCTGTGAGAAGGGCAAAGTGAGCCCAAGGGTTTGCAAGGCTTGAAGAACCTCGAATCCACAAGAGATCTTGAACTTGGGCAGCTGGAAGTCAGTGACAGGAACTTCTAGGGTTATTTGAGACAGAGCATGTGATAGTGCCTCTGGAGTCAAGCTCTGCTCCAGGTCCTGTAGCCCCTTCTTCTCATGAGGTAGCAATATGTACATGGAGAAAATGCGTCTGTCATTCCCTGCAGCATACCGCAGACGAAGAGCCTTGAAAGTTTGAAAGCTTTTGATGTATTGGTTCTTCTTCGATTGCATCATTGGCACTTTCAAGCTTGTTCCATCCAACAAGTAGAAATCACTGTCTTTGGTATTTGATTCCTCAAATGGATTGTCCCAAGCTCCTTTGAAGTAGAGAGCATTGCTTAAAACCATCCTTGTGCGTGCATCGATGCTACCTTCAGGCAGAAGGTCTTCAATCCTGCCATTGGTTTCCTCTTTTGCCCATGCGTTCACCTTCTCCCTTGCCTCATTAGGCTGTACCACAAACCCCCAACATCTCCATCAACCACTGTGCAGTGACATGGAGGGAGAAGAGCAGCAGACGAGATGGTCCAGAAGAACTTTTGTCTCAATTGCAGTTGCAGATTGCAGAGATGTGTGGATGGATACATCAACATGTGGTTTGGGCCAGGATCAAACTACTGAAAAACAAACAGAAAAAGCCAAAAGAAAGAGGCTGACAGCAGCATACATACCTCGTGAAGGAAGTCAACCGATCCAGCTTCACTCCCATAGCTATCCTTGAGCAGTTTCTGAAATGAAGGTCTGAGTTTCAGTGTCTGTTCCACCCACGTCCGGTTGACAAAATTCAGCAACGGACCACCTTGTCCACTGCCGTCCGCAAGCACCACACTTCTCAACTGGGAGGAGAATTCATGCAACGGATCTCCCTCCGGCAGCTTCAACACTGCGGCGATCTGCTTCCGCGTAGCTCCTTGCGCCCCAGCCGACGCCAGTGCTAACGTGATGGCAATACTAAGAGGCGACACCACCACATTGTTCGCCACCTCGTTTCCCATCTTCACCATCGTCTGGTGCAACTCCAAACTAAATGCTGATATCCCTTGCACTTCCGCTGCGACATCCATGTCGGCGCACTCCCTCTGTCACACACACACACACACACACACACACACACACACAACTTACCCGAAGTCCTCCCCACTGCTCTCCTCACAAAAAATTCTTAAGACTTTTGGGTATAATTTGTGTCTGTCTCTTCTGTCACACACACACACACACACACACTCTCTCTCTCTCTCTCTCTCTCTCTCTCTTTCTATCAGAAATTCAATTCTGCCACCAGCGCGCGCGCGACTCTCTTTTCTCTCTCACTCGCGAGACTCTCTCTTTGCGAAGGGTGCAAGAGGAGACGCAGCGCGCGGGCGGGGAAGATGAGAGGGAATCCGCGTCCGACCAGGTACGGGATATTCCGGGTGGACGGGTGGAGACACAGGGTGCGAGGTAGCTTCCATGTGGCGTATCGCGGGTGAGCGCTGCCCCCAAAGAAGAGTGGGACGTGTCGTCGACAGCGTTTCTTTTTGGTGCGAAATATCGTCGAAATGCGTGAATTAAATAACAAAAAAGGGAATATTTTGTCTCAATATTCCCGTATTTCTGGAAAAAAAATCTCCAAATTTCGAATTTTTTTTTTTTGGGAAATATTTTTCGTCACATTTGGACCAGGACCATTTAAATTTTTTTTTTTTTTTTTTGGGGGTTAAATTTTTTCAGTTTTTCTAGTTTTCCTGTTCTCCAGCATTTATTCTACATTAAATGGCGAATGTT
>Ga0116227_10010205_pt1 | contig 16550 bp, 14 predicted proteins | sample S1TSphgellanicum_FD_89693 | JGI IMG/M metagenome (GOLD analysis project Ga0116227, IMG submission 89693) | Host-associated microbial communities from peat moss isolated from Minnesota, USA - S1T2_Fb - Sphagnum magellanicum MG | ecosystem: Host-associated > Plants > Peat moss > Unclassified...
AATGGGGAGGGTCAGCGTGACCTCATTAAGGATCTGGTGTTTGTTTGTTTGGGTGGGGGGGGGGGGGGTTTGTGACAGGGAGTTTTTGGTTTTTTCCTTTGTTCCCGATGTGTTCCCATCAAGTTCCCAAAATGTTCTGAAATGCATTCCCCAAGATGTTCCCAATAGCACCTGGGTTTTATCCCATATGGTTTGCCCAAAGTTCAACTCCCTTGTGTATAAATAAAAAGTTTCAATGTTGTGTTGATTATTTGTTTCTACTTTGCAACTGGGAGTCCAAAGAAGTGCTTCTATTGGGGGGCATGCCCACCGCTTCAAAAAAAATTGCTGATGGGCCAATCAACGTGGATCCTTTTAAAACTTTAAGAAAAGTTGTGAGTGCACCCATGATCTAATTAATATGAATCACACATAAAAATTCTGCCCTTGCTATTATTAGACTTGGCGAAAAATGGTGACCAACAATTTTGAAAGTCGAGCAAAGAGTGGGCGAAAGAAGAATATTGCAAGCTTTATTCTTGGGATGTTCTTTGGAGATGCCAAGTAGTCTGGGATTTGATTTGTCTTATCCACCATTTTTGGCGGCTCCACTGCCCTATATATGTTTGGGAAAGGGAGCTTCGGTCAAAGGTTCAAATAGGGCCAAATCTGAACCTTGCCATCAGCTTGGGCACTGGTGGAGGCCCCTACCTACGTTGGGGTGGAGAATGGACGAAGTTGCCAGGGTGGAGAGTCCAAAACCAGATCGTCTACCAAGTAACAAGACCTGGTCCACCTAACCACACAACTGTCACAGGGTAGAGGCAAGTCTGTTGCATAAGACGTGCAATATTTTTGCTATAGTGAGAACAGCCACGAGCTTGCAGCAGCCTGTGCTGTCAATCACGTCACGTGTTTTGGTGCAGAGAGTTGCCTTTGCGCGTGGCCCTAAGCAGTCATGCAGCACCGGAAACAGCCCCATGGGGACCCTTTCTTGACATCTACTTTGTCCATTCCTTCCTCTGTGACTGCATAATAATACGTATTTGTTGGGATATCAACTTTTTGGAATCGGTCCCTTGGAAGGATGGATTTCTTGCATTAGGCATGGCGGACAGGCGTGAACGAACTCGCGTAACATATCGCAGGTCTACGCTCCTCTACAAATCACCTCCACTGGTACCTTCACCTTCTTGAGGGAACCCCAGAGGGAAAGGCGGCAATGCCTTTCAAAGAATTAATCACAGTCGAGGAAAAACAAATCCTGAAGAAGACGCCATCTGATGATGTCATCATTCACGTCGAAAATATCCAAACGGCACCATTTAGATCGAAAACTGGGATCAATATTCACCACCCTTCTTGAGTGGGGCATTTGAGTTGCCATATTTCACTCAGGAAATGTTCTATTTTGACCAGTGTTTTTATTTTAATTTTGTGATATTGCCACATTTGTTATCATCCACAAGAGGATTTAGCCAAATTTGGTTGCAAGTCAAGTAGGGAAATAGAAAAAATTCAGAATCCTGCTATAGTTTGGCGACCTGCTGTAACCTATTTTTTGAATCTGGCAACTTCTTTGTATAGGCCTGCGTTTCTGGCGAAAAATTTACAATTCTTTTCAGTTTTTCCTTTGCACGTGTCACAGGAAGTCTCCTGAAATCCGCAACAATGCAAAATTTTGCACAACAAAAAAAACGCTGATTTGGACTCAGAGACCCTGACTTAGTCCTCGGACAAGATATTTACCATGGTAAAATAATTTGGGTCTTTTACCACGGCACCATTGTAGGTGGCGGGTACTGGTTCATCCATGCACTAGAGCATCCACACACTGTACCACAGCGGTGTAAACCACGTGAAAGAAGACAAAGGAGTACAGCTACATATGTAGCTCTGGTACAAGGGCCAGGCAACAGGCTTTACAAAAACAAGGGCCCACTTACTGTAGAGCCGAAAGCGACCCAATTCCCAATGAAGTTCACACTGAAGGGTGTTACCAAATGTAAAAATGCGGTTTTTTACTTTTCTGTTGATACTTGGCGGGTACCACTAGAAAAATATTAGAAAAGAGGGCATTTCAAAAAGGGAATAATTCCTTAAAAACACCCTCGAAACAGAGGAGGGAGATTATGTGGGGGTAACAGACCCCTCCACTTATACTAAAAAGATGTGGACAAGGTCTTTAAGTATGGAAGAAGGGTCTGAAAATGGAGCTTTCCGGATTTTAGATCCTGGCCTGAGGCCGGTAGGCTGAGGGAGCGGGTCAAAAATTCAAAAGTGTCTATTTTCAGACCCTTCCCCTTTGTAAAGACCAGCTTGATTTTTCTTTCCACTTCCTTTTATAAACAAGGGGTGTGTCACACCATGGCCTTGCCATTTACATGAAAAAGTATCTTAAGGCAAAAGAAGAATTATGGAAACTCAAATATTTCACCATGCTAAAATGTAATTTTCAAAAAATCCTATAAGAGAAACCAAAATCCTTCAAGATATTATAACTCTATAACTAATTTCCAGTTTCAACACAAGCCAAAATATCATATTTCAAAAATCCTTGTATAAATATAGACCTATTACCTAGGGACCGAATACACTATACTCTACAATGAATCTAGACACAAGATCCTTGCCTTGGTAGGCAAGGCCAATAAAGACAAAAAGTGATAAAATAGGAAAAACGATGCAAATATGCAAAAGATAGAGTACTGAGTTTGAAAACTGTACCCTTCAGATCCGAAATGTGGCAAGCCCAGTACAGCTGCCTTCCTGACATGCTGTACTGGGCCTGCCACGTTTCGAAAGGTACAGTTTTCAATTACTGAAAAATTCAGGCTAGGGAGCGTCCTGAAATACAAAAGAAAAAATCAAGCTGGTCTTTACGGTCAGGGGTGGCAGATTCAGCAATTTTTAGACTCATGTTCAACAGAAATTTTGGTGACTAGAAGGAGTATATGAACATCACCAAAAGATCATGTCATATAATGTGGTCAAGAAAATGACATAATCTGCCAACCCAGACCTTAATGGAATGGAAAAGGAATCATTTATTTGCATCTAAGGGTAGACTAGCTGCGCATAACAGAGTGTCGATGGAAAGTTCCACAATCTGCACTTTCCATGTATTTAATTAACTGATTAAATTATTAATTTTGGACTTTTCTAACTTGATGGTTAGAATCAAAAATATTATTGAAGTTGAAACAAAACTTTGAAAACATTTATTTGTTGGATCATCTAATAAGATCAAATATTATTAATATCTATAATTACATTATACAATGACTCCAAATTAAAGTTCCTTTTCAACTTTCCAATCTTCAAATGATTCTTTGTTAATTTTGAACCTTTCAAAAGTTCGCAATTAACTAATACATGAATGAATGTTACAGTTTCTTAAAAATTCCCAGTACAAATTGTAAGAGAAGATCGAGGTGATTTGATGTGAAACCTATTCAACATGAGGATAAAATCTTTTTCAGTGCATTTCAGGTCATTTATAAATTGTCACAACATGTAATGTTTTTCAAGTATTCAAATTAAATGATTTCATGTGTGACATATGCCATGTGTGCATATTTCATGATGTGACAAAATCACATGTTTATCATGCATCGAGGTGCAAATGCAATAAAAAAAATTGTCGAAGCATTTTGAAGGAATTCTTAAATAGTTCTTACAAATTGAACATGGAATGGATTGAATTATTTTGAAATAGTGCTAAACAACAATGCTTGAATAATGTTTTTACATTTTTTAATTCTTACAACATATGTTGTTGAATTGCATTAGTGGTTTTTCTTAGAGCATCCCAACCAGTGCTCAGTATGTCAATCTGGATAATAAAATTAAATGTCTAAGTTTAGCTTTTTTTTTTGGCAACCCCACGAATAAAACTATAACTGAAACTACATATATGTGGGGACTACTAATAGCAAACCACGTGGACCAATCATTATGATCCACCAATTAGAAATACTAAGCTGCAGTTGGGTCCAATTTATTACACTCTTTTTTGGAGGTGCACAACTGTGTTGCGCCTTTCACCAGCCACGGCAAGCTGCACGAATTTGATGGAGACAAACCAATTTCCTGAGCTAAACGGGCACATTTTGACTTTTTCGTAATAAATTTTATTGTCTGGAGTCACATACTTTTATTATTGTATCACACAATGCCCGTTGGAGATACATATAACGGTGCTCAATATACTCAGTATCAAAAAAATTATTGTTATATCACATAACTACCTATTCAAATATGTTGAATAAACTGCAACTGGATAATGGCCTCATGGATGGACATTTTATTTTGTGAAATGTTCATGTGTAAGGTTAGCCAGTACGACAAGGCGTCCTGCTGGTACGACAAGGCGTCCTGCTCGTCCAACAAGGTGTCCTGCTAGTACGGTGGGAAATTATGAAATGCTAGTACAACATGGTCTCCTATTGGTACCGACGTGGTCTCCTATCGGTACGGACGTGGTCTCCTATTGGTACGGACAGAAATTATGTTTAATAATTTCTCACCATGTCAACAAGACACCTTGTTATATTAACATGTCTAAAGGGATCTTTTCATTAGGCTCTTGTGATTAGAGATTCTTTGATTGCAACAACTTTCTATTAAGTTTTTTTTAATTACGTGTGATTCATAATCATCTCACAATTCTACCAATGAAGCATTGACCAATTGCAAGAGCTATGAGAGTTATGAGTCAAACTATGACTCGTCACACAATAACATTTGAACCTTTTCCATGAAAACGTGTGTTCCCAAAGTTCTTAACACAATGAATTACATAGTTTTAAAGCACTTGTAGCTGCCCAATGGAAAGTGATTGTCTGTGCAAAAAGAAACAAGACCCTATGTGAGTGACTTTCCATTAGGCTGTTGCTGACCACAACATTAGATGAGCAAAGATTGCTGCAATATTCACACTGTTCCCACTGATTGATGCTTTCAGATTGTACAAGCTGCTGCTGCATCTTTGCAGCAAAGATTGGTGCAATACTACTCTGTTGAGTATTGGCTGATGCTTTCAGATTCTCCACCAAGCTGCTGTATCTTCGCAGCAAAGATCAGTGCAATGCTACTCTGTTGAGTACTGGCTGATGCTTTCAGATTCTCCGAGCTGCTGCATCTTTCCAGCAAAGATTGGTGCAATGCTACTATGTTGAGTACTGGCTGATGATTCTCTCAGATTCTGCAAGCTGCTGCATGGTTGCAGCAAAGATGGTGCAATATGCCTCAGTTGATTATTGGCTGATACTTCTAGATTCTCTGAGCTGCAATTTTGCAACAAGATTTCATGCAATGCTCTGTTGAGTATTGGTGGTTGCTTAATGATTTTGCACTCTACGTCTTTGCAGCAAAGATTGCTTTTGGTGCATCTCAGATTGGTCTTTCTAAGGTTGCTTTAGAATAACATTTTTCAACTCCATTTTGGCTTTTACTTCTCATGATGGTGGTGACAGATGTGAGATTCCCAACAGTTGGAGAGATCTTTCAGCTCTTACTTCAGTGTCGTGCAAGATTCCAATCAATATCAAGATCTTGGTGGTCACAGATGTGGGCAATTCTAGACAGCTGGACGGAGATTTTTCAGCTCTTACTTCAGTGCTGTGCAAGAGTCCAATCAATCTCAAGATCTTGGTGGTGACAGAAGTGAGAGATTCCAGACAGTTGGAGGGAGATCTTTCAGTTTCAACTTCAGTTTTGGTCAAGATGTCAGTCAATCTCAAAACGATTGCAATCTGTCACAATATCATGCATTCTTTTTGCAGGTCACATAATCATAACTCCTTTTCATGACATTGCAATAGTCTATCATTCTCAAAGAAAGATGAAACTGTTATGTGTTACAATCATCAAATTAGAATTTTGATGTTGATGTCATAGTTATTACAGGTTTTGAGTTGGTTATCAGCTTCAAGAACCTCAGAACTGACTACCTAACCAAAATGTAGTATTGGATATTCAATGAACGACACTGTTTACAGTGTGTGTTTTCTTAGGTGAAAAGTATGAACCTTGATTCAGCAAGCAAGCAGAAAGACTGGAAATTTTCCAGACCTAGTTCAAAGTGGAGCTGATATGTTTGGTTCAACTCCAGTACTCTTGAACAAGTAATGAGAAAAAAGACACAGGATTCTCAAGTAGGTTTGATGGTGTGCCAAACTCCTTCACTATGCCTGAAGATGGCAAGCAGGCTTTGATCTATCAGAAAAACATGTTTTTACTAGATCTGGCTTTCAAACAAACTCAGAATCTGAAACATCTTTCAATTACATCAGACATTATGCGTTGTGTTGTTGTACATAATGGCTTTGTTTCTTGTTCCTCTTAAGTCAATCTCCTCTTTCTCTTCTCCTTATCGAGGGTGTATAAAACTTATCAGCATCCAGGACAAGTACTTTGCCATATCCATCACACTAGGAATTTGATGAGCAATGCTTATGATTGTGCAATTGCCAAACTTGGTCTTGATTATTCTTTGCAGTATGACATCAGTTTGTGTGTCGATCGATGCTGTTGCTTCATCAAGTACTAAGATGCGGCTACTTTTCAGAAGCACACGACCCAAGCAGAAGAGCTGTCATTGTCCCCATTCTCTGCCACTGTTTGACAACTCAACACACCGCACCAAACTCAGCAATAAATTAAGAGCCGATGAAACTGAAGCTCCAACAATACTCTGAATAAGGGACTTATGCAAAAGCACAGGGAAATTAAGTACATTGGCAGAAAGAAGCAGTCAATCCTCAAGAACATCACATATGAAGATGGAAAAGAACCTCCCATATAATTGCATCATTGTGCTCCCCCAGTGGGTCAAGGTTAGACCTCACAGTACCATCAAAAAGAGTGGGCTCCTGAGGAACAATGCTGAGTTTGGAACGCAGATCATTCAAGCCAATTGTTGTTATGTTGATGCCAGCAATGAGGATACAGCCACTGCTTGGTTCAACTATCCTGAAAAGCACTTGAATGAGAGATGTCTTTCCACTTCTAGTACATCAAACCACTCCGAACTTCTCCCCTCCTCTGACCGAATGCCAAGCTCTTGAGCACCAGAGGTGAGTCTGCACAGTACCTCAGCTGGAATTGCAGACACAACCACCAAACAAAAAATCAGTCATAGCATGAAAATGAGTCTAGATCGGAAAGTGCTCATTAACAATTGATGATGAGGGGAAGGTAAATTGCGCACACAACCTGCAAGCCTTGAACAGAGATACTGCCTTACTGTGGCCAGTCTTGGCTAGGCTTCCTGTCTTCAATAACAAGGGGAGCCTCACTGGATAGGTCAGTATATTGCTGCACTCTCTCCACAGAAACCATGTCTTGCTCCAGTTGTGCAAATAACCAAACCACCAAGTAGATGCTGGAATTCCAGGCCAACCCATACAAGAGTGAAAGCCCAAACAACTCTGCCACATTCAATCACATGCACTGTTCCTTTTCTCAAGAAGAATATAGGTTTAACATGAGGTAGAATAGCATACTATCTTATGAAATAGAAGAGTTCCACTCCGAGAGAGAGAGAGAGAGAGCATTAAGAGAAGAATCATCATTCAGATTGTGAGCTCTTTTTTGCTTCAAAAGAAGCTGAAGGGTCTTGCACCTTCCTTCACAAAATTCCCCTTTTAAGAGTAGCAATAGACTGTACAAAGAGAATGGTCATTGCAAAACCATTTTATTAAGAGGACCATGTCATCTCTGACACCAGGGTGACATTCCACTTCTTACTGTAGCAATGGAACGGCTACACAGATAATAGAGTGCAGACAAGGTCAATTTTCCCCCCACTGTTGAATTCAAGTTACAAAACACATATCCAAAAGTAAAGACAAAATTTACCTTCACTATTCAAGTAGAAATCATCCCAAAGATTGCCAGTCTTAAGCCCCCCCTGGATGGAAACTCTTCCTTGCACCATGTAGAAGAGTTGTCTGGGATATTAAATCCATCATACCCACTACATTTCTGAGTAAAGATCCCTTTAGAGAACAGTCCAAAAATGGACCACTCCTCTGCAAAACCTATTTCCTTGTGTCTAGACTGTGTTCCCAAACTGAAAGGCCACCTGCATATGCCACAAATGCTGGTTAATGTAGAGAAGGAGAAAAGAGGGCAATAATCAACAATCAGACTCAAACAAGAATTCTGGAGTGGCTTAAAAAATTCTGCAAAACCTGCAACTTTTGAAATGAGTTTGCCTGCCATAATATATGTTTAAATCAGCTATCAATTGAACACAAATATTGCACAAGATTGTTGTCACGAAGAAGTGGTCCTTATGAGCTCTGGATATGGGCCTGGTTATGTGAACAATGAGTTTTCCTGGCGCTGGTGGATGGGTAGATGGTCCTTCAACTACTTCTTCTTTGTAAAGCCTGCAAAACATCACTCCCACTTGTGCTGATGTTCTACTTGTGCTGCTCATGTCCTGGATAGATGATGGCTCATGTGCAACTGAGAAGAAGTCATTAGGAGGAGGAGGAGGAGGAGGAGGAGCATCATAGCCAGGCCCATATCCAAGTTGAGGCTGAGCCTGAGGAGGAGGAGTAGGAGGAGGACTTGAGTCTCTTCTCATTATGTAGACATACACCCCATTGCTGCTGCAAGCATTTTTGTCATATTAATATCCCTGTGGAATTCTTGCTGTTGTGACCTTTCACAACCATCCTCAGCTGAAGATCTCCTCATCATCAGACATTCATGGGGCACTGGTGGTCCATCAACTTCTTGTGTTTATCAGATATGATCACTGTCAAGTGATGGATGATGGGTGCTGTAGATATCAACTTCTTCTAGCATACAGGTGGAAAGGACCCTTCATCTTTCTTTGACTGCATGAAATAGAGCAGCCTAGGATATAACATAACAAAAGAGGAAAGAATAGTTGCTGAAGTTCACAACTTGCTGTTCACTTGGTGCAAAAAATGTTGTGTGATCTCATGTTCAAATGTGGTGATGATGGCCAAATCCAATGGTGGATATGCAGCTGTTAACAAAATGGCCCTGTTGTTTGTTGCTTCCAGGACTGCTTTTAGCACCTTCAACATGCCCTCTGGGTTCTTCATGAACCCCATACTTGCAGAAAAAAGGAGTTGGGAACAAACCATCCAATGGAACTCAGACCCACAAAATATTGGTGGGCTACTGCTCTGTGGGTGCTGCTCAAGGCACCTGTAGAGATTTGGCTCCATCCTTAGTTCCACTTGAGCACATTTTGACATTATATCACCAGTTTCAGACACTTCCCAGTCCTTTGGAGCATACCAGAAACCACAGACAAAAACACTTATTGGCCAATACATTGTCGCAAAATACCAAACATGTTAGCAGACTACCTCCATCTCTGCTAAGTCTCAAAGAAGTATCCTTACATTGACCATGACAGTTGAAGAATGCACTTTGGCGAATGCTGCCCATGCATCACCTCATTATTCCAAGCACCACCACTACCATGTCAAAGATATAAACCTCATGTAAGGAGACACATACCAGGGCACTCCACAACCTCTTGGCTGAAACCATACCTGAAACCCACACAACAAAACCAAAACATAAACATGGTGCATTAGGGTTTTGACATCCAGGCCTGCAAGCTGGTATACTAATCTAGAAATTTTTGTGAGATTGATTGGATGGTTTAGGGTTTAGGGTACATGCTGTCAGAATTGCAAAACTTAAAAATCACTGCATCAGAATTAGCCCTCACAAAGCATAGCAAAGAAGAGAGAGGTTACATTCCTAACATGTCCCTCACTATTGAAAATGCAGAGGGAGGGACAAGGATAAAGAGAAACTTAGCAGGAAAAGATAAAGGTCGCTAATAAAATTTCTGGGTTTAGGGTTAAAGGGCCTTACAGGAGTGGAGCTGCTGAGGCCAATCCTGTATGTTTGGGAGCTCTGTAACAGGGTCCTTAGAACCACAGTGACATCTACAGAATAAGTTCAAAGCCAAAACTACTTCGCAATCAACAAAAGACCTCGAATACTCAGCAGGCCAGAAACACAACGAACATACATCGACCCATCTAGCAACTCATGATTTCCTCTATGTCTAGACTGTTGCGAAGGCTAAGAACTGCCAAGAGATAGAGATTCAAGAAGCACTCTGTCTTCAATGGACAGACCGTGAGAGGGCAAGGACTTAAGTGAAGGCGATCCGAGCGCAGGCTGCCCACCGCTTTGTGAACAAGCCAACCTGCCAAGTCATACACATTTTGCATCATTCACTCACAAATTTGTCTCATGCAACTGATTTTGTTTTCACACCCAGTGTAACAAAAACACTGACGAGTGAATGATGCATGAGAAAAATTGTCCAAGATATCTAGATGGGTTTGAGTCTAGCAAAATCGGATCGATGACATAAAAAGTTGAAAAGTTGACAACTCTTTTGGGAACAAATGAATAGCATAACTATTATGTGACACTCTTTTGTAACCTAAAAATAGTGTTAGATGTTTTCTGTGGATGAGGACTACAAACCTTAATTCAGCATGGTGGTTGAACTGTTGGCGGCATGGTGATTCAATGGTGTTGAAAATTTGTTTATGATGTGTTTCTATTTTTGGTGTGTTTTGATGCTTTGTGGGTTATGAGGAAGGGAACCTGGTGAGTTAGTTTCTCTGATGGAGTGCAATCCCAACTGCTTAATGAAAACTCTTCATGAGCTTTGTGAATCACGATTCTGTAAGGAGATTGGTAGGATGATTTTTGGGGAGCGAAGGGATGAGGTTATGATGAGTATATTTTATGTAGGTTGAAGACGAGAAAAAGGACTTTTTGGTGATGAAGAAAAGCTATGTGGCTAGACTTTCTAAATACTATAAGTGTGTGTAGGATTTGGATTTTGGGAATGGTGATTAGTTAAGAATGAAACTTCATTAGGACTGCTAGATCGGAAGAACCTTGACAATTAAATTTTCGCTGCACCAAGAGTCAAAAAAAGGTCTAGAGGTCTGGTATGTTTTTCTATAGGGACTAACACAAAGGAGATAATGATTGTGTCAAGGATTTCTAGAATGGTTGTGTGGTAGCTCATGTGTGATAACTTTGGGGATCTTGAGATGATGAATGCATAATCTGCTCCATCCTAAAGAGAGAGTACCTGCTGCATTTGTGGGAGCTTTGGGGCTTTTGGGAAGGGGATACTGGATAATATAATATATATTACCTTGACTAATCCTACCCTAAATCTCTATCCAATCTTTGAGAAGAATCATGTGAAGTTGTTGAGTTGATCTCTATGGGGTTTTTGTTGTTGGGTATGGACTACCACTCCTGTGAAACAACTTGTTGACTTCTAGAGAGGAAATCAAGAGTGAAATTGATCCTTTGTGGTCCATAGAAATAAGACAACAAAATGTAGATGTCTGCAAGGTTTTGATGAAGAAGTAATACTTGAAGCAAATATGTCCGTCTTTGTAAAACCTCAGCAATACACACTAATCTTTGTATGTTCAACAGTTGGGATTTATAGGAATATAGAAAGCATGTAAAAAGCATTTCCTCTTTCTTTTTTTGGTGACACTTTCAGGAACCAAAATGCATGTTCCACCAAAGTGGTCCACGCGGTTGAAAACATTCAACCTTATGTAAAGTTAGTCTTGATTTATTGCAAATGGAAACTTTGAAAGTTATGGTGCAAGCAAATCAACTTTCCAAGAATATCATGAAAAACACCACGACTTACATGGTGGTGTTTTAAGTCCTATTCCTTGTAGCAAATGAACTTATTCCATAATCATAGATATGATTTGAACATCCTGATTGAGATTTAACATTTGTCAACTACAATTCTTTTAGAATGCATGCTTGCCATCTTTTGATGTTGCTTCAAATCTCACTAACAATTGTAAAGATTTTTTCTACTATTGTAAATATAGGTTAGTTTGTGTTAATTAAGTTGTTAAAGAAGCAAATTTAAAATCAACATTTCGTGTTTATAATTATTTTATTTATATATGTTCTATGATTAAATTTTTGCACAATTCAATGCATAAATTAAGTTAAGAATATGAACATACAAGTTCTTGTTTTGATTTTTTTTTTAAATGTATAGTTAAAAGAAAAGTAAATCATCTTATAACAATAAATAAATAAATCAACTTTGTGATATAACTAAAGTGGTGATGATACATTGAATATTTAACCAAATTTAACTATAAGTTAAATGATTTTTAAAAATATCTTTCTATATTTTTGGCAACTTGAGCCATGTTTATAAATCTAGAAATTTTTCTTAAATTTTGGTCAAGTTAATTTTTACCATGTTATTTTAGATATTTATGGTTCATGCACTTAACATTTGAAACTATGAGATATTTTAATCAAGTTATTATTACTGAATTATTTTAAATATTTAAGCTTTGTGCCCTCAACTGTCAAAATTATGAAATATTATAATTAAATTATCTCATTGCATTTGATGTTCACCAGAACTATGACTATTCAATACCCTTATGAAAAATTGATTCCATCGGAAAGATTTCGCGAACATATTCATTTTGAATTTGATAAGTGTATTGCTTGTGAAAGATTTTGTGAATGTATTCATTTTGAATTTGATAAGTGTATTGCTTGTGAAGTATGTGTTCATGTATGTCCAATTAACTTATTTGTTGTTGATTGGAAATTAAGAAATCATAAAAGGAAAAAACAATTAAAAGTTATAGTATTGATTCCAGAGTTTGTATCTTCTACAAAAATTGTGTCAACTATTGTCCCACAAATTGTTTATCGATGATTGAAAAATATAAACTTTCCATTTGTGATCATCATGAATTAAATAATGATCAAATTGCTTTAGGATGCTTACCTATATCCATAATCAAAGATTTTGCGATTCATATTATTCCGAATTGAACTCATCTAGCCAAAAGGGTTATAGATAAACATTCCAATTTGAGAAGTATCACAAAATTTTCAAATTAAATTCCATTTTATTTTTTAATAATTATATATACTCCATATCATCCCAAAATTCCTTTCACTAAATAAGTAAGTATACATAAATAAATTATCCTTCGAGGTTGATAAATAGAAATAATAGATAGAAATAGGACTTGAATTTATCGTGAATATAATACAATCGACCAAATCACTCCATGAAATTATTTTTCTTTTTTTAGAAGTAGGTCTCATACTAGGAAGTCTAGGGGTAGTAATAATGACTAATATTGTTTATTCCACTTTTTTCTTAATGCTAGTCTTTGTTTGCATATCCTTCATGTACCTTTTACTGAATGTCGATTTTGTAGTTACTGCACAAATTTTCATTTATGTAGGAGCCATAAATATCTTAATTGTATTTGTCATCATGCTAATCAATAAGCCACCATCTTTCAATTTTTTTCCATCTTGGACCATGGGAGATGGAATAACATGTGCAACTTGTATAGGTCTTTTTTTCTTATTAATTATTACGATTACAAATACATCATGGTCCAAAATCTATTTGGTTACACAATCAAATAATATTGTAGAACAAGATTTGGGAAGAAATATTCAATGTATTGGGTATCTTTTACTAACCAAATATTTTCTTCCATTTGAACTTCTTTTTATAATTCTCTTAGTTGCTCTAATAGGAGCTATTACCATAGCTCATCAAGAAAAGATACTTGAAATGCGAGTAAAAATTCAAGCCCTACAAGCTAAGGAGGATTTTCCTACCTCTTGAAAGTACTATGAAATATTCTTCTTATTTCCTTTTTCTTTTTCTTTTTTCCTAATAAATGAAAGTGTACGGGAGTTCATTGATTATGCTAGAACATGCATTTAATTTTGGTGCCTATTTATTTATATATGTATCCTCAGATTAATTACAAGTCAAAATATGGTTAGAGCATTCATGTGTCTTGAACCATTTTTTAATGTTGTTAATATAAATCTTGTGACATTTTCCAATTATTTCGATATTGAACAACTAAAAGGAGAAATATTTTCAATTTTTGTTATAACTATTACAGCAATTGAAACAGTTATTGGATTGGATTAGCTATCATTTTTGCATCATAATAGGGTATCAATTCGTATCAATCAATTGGATTTATTAAAGTGGTAATTGATCCATAGAAACAAAATTGGGCAATATATATATATATAATTTTCTTAAACAACAGGGGGAGGGGATCTATTATTTTACATCGGATCAAACAATGAAAGATTCCCAATAGTAGGTAAAATTACCAAGACATATTTGAAAAACCTGAAAAATAAATTGAAGTTCTACCTATTATTCTATTTCCATTAAAAAGAAATATTTGGAATTAATACATATAACCATATAATAATATGTATTACATATAAATGTGTATAAATCCTATTTAATTTAAAGCTTTTGACAACCAATTTGGAGTTTGAAGAACCAATGGCACATTCAATAAAAATTTATGATACATGTATTGGTTGTACCTAATACGTAGGAGTTTATCCCACAAATGTATTAGAATTGATACTTTGGGATGGATGTAAAGCCAATCAAACTACTTCTGCTCCAAGAATGGAAGACTGTGTCGGTTGCAAAAGATGTGAATTTGCTTGTCCAATAGATTTTTTAAGTTACATGTCTATTTGGGACTTCAAACTAGGTGTAGTATGGGTTTATATATATATATATATCATTCTTTTATTTCTTCTTCCCCCCTTCTTTCATTGAGTTTCCTTCTCTTCCTAACCCATACTCACAAATTCAAGTATGGGCTTCCCAATTAAAGTTTCTTTTATCTTCATCATGAGCAATTTCCCTTAGTTAACAATAATAATTTTTTAACCCATATTTGTAGGCTTTTAATTCCATTTTTTCCCAATAAAGGAAATAGTATTATTCATTGGTACACCCTAGGTATTTGCTTAGTGGAATTTCTTCTAATAACATATTTTTTTGTTATCATTTCGACCCCAACAATCGAATCATTCAATTGAAAGAAGATTATAACTAGAGTGATTTCTTAGATTTCCATTGGAGATTAGGGGTCGATGGACTCTCCATCAGGCTTATTCTATTAACAGGATTTATCGCTATTCTAGCTATTGTAATAACTTGGCTAGTTACCCGAAATCCATGATTATTCCATTTTTTGATGTTAACCATATATAGTGGTCAAATAGGATTATTTGTTTCTCAAGATCTTTTATTATTATTTTTTATGTGTGAACTAGAATTAATCCCAATTTATTTACTTTTATTTACGTGGGGAGGAAATAAATGTCTCTATGTTGCTACAAATTTTATTTTGTATACCATTGGTGGTTCTATTTTCATTTTAATAGGAGCCTTAACCATGGGACTCTATGGATCTAATGAACCAACACTAGATTTTCAAATTTTGACTAATAAATCTTACCCCAGAAAATTAAAAATAATATTATATTTCAGTTTCTATGTAGCTTATGTCGTTAAATTACCAATAATCCCCTTCCATACTTGGCTACCTAATACTCATGGAGAAGCACATTACAATACATCCAAGCTTTTAGCCAAAATACTTCTAAAAATGGGAGGATATGGAATAATTTGAATCAATGTGGAATTATTGCCTCATGTTCATTCCATTTTTGCTCCATGGTTAATAGTAATAGGAGTAATTCAAATTATTTATGCAACTTTTTCTTCTTTTAATCAATGTAATTTAAAAAGAAGAATTGTTTATTCATTGGTATCACATATGGGTTTTGTACTCATCAGGGTCAGTTCCATAATAGATATAGGTCTTAATGGAGCTATCTTATAGATGATTTCTCATGGTGTTGCACTATTTTTTCTAGTAGAAACAAGTTATGACAAGACACTTACCCTTTTTTTCATAATGGGAGCAATGGCTATTTATATGCCTAAGATATTTACCATGTTTAGTAGTTTCTCAATGGCTTCATTAGCATTACCTAATACAAGTGGTTTTGTAACAAAATTTTTGGTTTTTTTGGGAATATTTCTTAGCCAATTTTTTTAAAAAACTTTTAAAATAATTATTACAATAATAGAAGCAATTGGAATAGTATTAACTCTTATTTACTTATTATCCATGTTGCACCAAACATTTTATGGATATAAGTTTTTTGAATTTGTCACTTCCTCTAGGACTGATGCAAGACCATGAGAAATTTTTATTTCAATTTGTTTATTCCTTCCCGTTGTAGGTATTGGTATTTATCCCAATTTAGTCTTATTTCTATGGAATGGCGAAGCAGATGTTATTTTATCTCAAATTTCTTTTAAAACTATATAAAAGGAAATTATAACCCAACTTGGAATTTATTGTAACGATTCTTCCAATATTGAATAATTCAATCAATCTATTTCAAATAGTGGAATGATACAAAAGTAATTCTATATCATTTCACTATTTGAAATGGGAAGAAATTCCCCATTCTACATTTTTTATTTCATTGTTTCCGTCATTCTACTAATTACTTTTTTTTACCTAATCTTTTTTCCCAATAAATTACTCCTAATTGTGTACTATATTAACCACCCATAACTATGCAAACCCCTTCCCAATGAATTAACTCCTAAGTAACAAATCCAAATTATAAGAAATCCCAAAGAA
>Ga0116227_10010206_pt1 | contig 16550 bp, 17 predicted proteins | sample S1TSphgellanicum_FD_89693 | JGI IMG/M metagenome (GOLD analysis project Ga0116227, IMG submission 89693) | Host-associated microbial communities from peat moss isolated from Minnesota, USA - S1T2_Fb - Sphagnum magellanicum MG | ecosystem: Host-associated > Plants > Peat moss > Unclassified...
CAAGGAGTAGCTTTTGCTAGCAAAGCTGGACAGATATTTGGTTGGTTAGCGATAGCTTCTGCGGTAATTCCCCTCATCTTATTTGGCAGCTTCGGTAACTTTTGGAACTTGTTAGTAGGGTTATTCTTACTACAAAACGCCGGGAACACTGCCCAATTTGCCAGAGTACAGGAAAAACTTACAGGTTTAACTGTAGGGGATGCCCTCACCCTCGATAGCCCCATTATCTCCGACAATCTTACCCTGAGGGAGTTTGCAGATCAACAGATTGTGAGTGGGCAAAACTGGCGACGGTTCCTTGTCACTGATCATAACGGACAACTAGTAGGGGCAGTTGCAGTGAATGACCTGCAAACTATCCCCACCAACCAATGGAGGGAAACTCGGGTCCGAGAAATAATGCAACCAATGATCCAACCGACCACCGTCAAATCTGACCTGCCTTTATTAGAAGTAGTGCAGCTACTTGAAGAAAAACGGTTATCTACCCTGCCTGTAATTCGCGACAATGGGGTTTTAGTGGGAATTTTAGAAAAAGCGGCGATTATCCAAATCCTCAATGGAAGATCCCAGCATCAGACTGCATAACCAGTAAACCACAAACTTTAGAAAATCAACGTAAAAATAAGGGTTTCAGCCTTCATGAACCAGGAGTATTCACCATTGGTTTAAGATGGTAAACGAAAAAGATTCACTGCGACTAAAGTCCCCGCGTCGTTTCCCACTTACTGAGTTTCCTTATGACTACCGCACCCCTAAGCTGGCAAGAACTAGAAACCCTCACGGACTATCAAATAGATACCGTTAATGGTCTTACCAACGCTAGAGCCCGGTTGCGTTTGTTTGGGCGATCCGAATCTGATGTGCGGGTAACGCTGTACCGTGATAACCATGCCTGGTGTCCTTACTGTCAAAAAGTTTGGTTATGGTTAGAGGAAAAACAGATCCCCTACCGCATCGAAAAAGTGACAATGTTCTGCTATGGGGAGAAAGAAAGTTGGTACAAACGTAAGGTACCATCAGGAATGCTCCCTGCCATTGAGCTAGATGGGCGGATTATTCAGGAAAGCGATGACATTTTGCTCGCTTTGGAAAAAGTTTTTGGTCCATTGAGCCAAGGAATGGAAGACCGCATGGTTCTTCCGCTACGTCAATTAGAACGACTTTTATTTAGAGCCTGGTGCACTTGGCTGTGCTGTCGAGTAATTTCCTCTCAACAAGAACAACGCAACCGAGAACAATTTATCGCAGTGGTGGCTAAAGTTGAGGAGGCTTTGGGGCGTACCCCAGGACCTTATTTTTTAGAGACCTTCGGCACCGTCGATGTCATCTTTACGCCCTATGTCGAACGAATGAATGCCAGTCTTTACTACTACAAGGGCTACTCCTTGCGGGAGGAAAACCCTCGCTTAGGCGCCTGGTTTGCGGCAATGGAAAGCCGACCAACCTACTGCGGGACCCAGAGCGACTTTCACACCCACGTACATAATTTGCCGCCACAGATGGGGGGCTGTTGGGAAAACGGTGAACCCCAGATGCTGCTCAATAAAGTCCGCGTAGATAAAGGTTCCTGGTTCGGGCTACCAGATGTTACTTATCCAGAACCGGAAAACTCCCGTAGGGAAGCACTTCGACGAGTTATCAGGCACCGCATCAATATTATCCGAGTCAACCCTTTAGATGGTAAGTTGTTCGACCAAGCCTTGCGTTGTGCTTTAACACACATGATGGTCGGTGAAGATTGTGTACCTCCATCAGGTTCTGATGTCGCTCTCCGATATTTGCGTGATCGGATTAATGTACCTCGAGATATGTCTATCTACGCAGCCAAGCGATTGAGGGAATCCCTGGAGAAAACCGCAGCCCTTGCAGGTGATGGACAGCCGGACCCCATTCCAACTAAGCATCGACGAGATCAAGACCCGTCTAACTTTGTCACAAAGTAGGATAATGCTTTCACAACCTCGGTTTGCCCCGTTTATTTATCAATTACCGCAATACACTCAATTTCTACCAAGACATTTTTTGGCAACCGCGATACTTGGACACAGGCACGAGCAGGGGCAGTATCTTCAGCAAAATATTTAGCATAGACTGCGTTCATCGTAGCAAAGTCATCTAGATTTACCAGAAATACAGTTGTTTTTACCACGTCGGAGAAACTTGCACCAGATGCAGTGAGAATCGCGGCTATATTAGCCATCACCTGCTCAGTTTGTTTCGTGACATCATCAGGGTAGAGAACATCTCCCAGTCCAGGGTCAATGGCAATTTGCCCAGCTACAAACAGTAATTGACCGCTAGCGGCAATTGCTTGATTGTAGGGTCCCACTGGTGCTGGTGCTTTGTCGGTACGGATCACTTTACGAGTCATAGATGGTAACTACTTCCTTTGATTTGACATCTCCCCTGGTTGAAACATAGGGGATTCTAAACAAATAGAATTCCTATAGCTGGGAAATCAACTAAGCGATCGCCCAAATCTTCTGCTGTAATATTACGACTTTCTACCGTGCCTAATTTAGCGAGTTACTCTAGAGTTGGTTCTAATAGGTGTTGCGGTACTCGTAAGTAATTAGGGCTTGCTGAATAAGGATAAAACCTATTTATGGTAAGGGTTTCAATCGTTTTTAGCCCAAACAAGTGCAAGATTATGACATTTAGAGTCCCAAAATGCGTGCACTTGGGGGGAAAATTGGTTACATCAGCTTTGGGATACTCAGTCTTACTAAACTACCAAATGGTAATCCTCCTGTAGTTTCTCTGAAAAAGAAGAAGTAACTTAAAGTTATAAATCAGTATTCTCTGTTCCAAGAATATAAATAGGTAACAGATAGTACTTTTTATTTTCCAAAGTTAATCAAAAGAATGAGGTAGTAGAGTAAGGTTACTCACACTTCTAAATCTTGAATTGCCTTCTCAACCTCAATTAAAAGTAGATACAAATCTTGGGTGATTACCTTGCCATACAATATCTAAATCCACATCAAAATAAGCATGAATGATGCGGTTTCTCATACCGATAATTTGTCGCCAAGGTATTTTATAATACTTAGCTTGTCCAGGCTCTGAAACATTATTAGCTGCTTCACCTATAATTTCAATTAATCTGACAAGAGCTAAAGATAGCATCTTATTAGTATTTAAATCCTCTCGAATGCAATTATCCACAAAAGATAATGCCTCTTTTGCTGAATCCCTGATATGTTTTAGTCGAGTCAAATCATCAACTTTGCTCATAAATAACCATTGCTTCAGCTAAGACTTCCTCGCGAAAATAACGACTTAAGTCAGCTGGTGTCCTTAAATCTATCTGCCGATTTACTATAGTTGATAACTCATCTGACATGGTAATAATAGCTAAACCTGGAGTTTTTCCTGATTCAAATTCTACTAACACATCAACATCACTGTCTTCAGTAAAGTCCTCTCTGAGCACTGAACCAAATAAAGACAATTTCCGGATAGAATAGCGTTGACAAAATCGTTTAATTTCTCCTAGCGATAAATTAATAGGAAGGTTTGTTATTTTCATGGCTGGAACTCCAGATTTATCACTCCTAGTTTCAGATTTAAGATTTATTATAGGACTTACGCACTGTACAAATCGACCATCTCATGTATGAGGATGTTTGAAAAGTTAATAGTTTGACTCAGTAAGGTCCCTAAGGACAACCCATGGCGATATAGTTTCGGAAGTATTGGTGATGGGAAGACTCCGTAGACTGCAAACCAAGCTACTGTGGTCCGGGGATAGGGAGTGAAAGCAATACTGCTCGGATAAGCAGGGGATGCAGGGGAGGCAAAACTCTTCCCCTGCCCAAGAACACCTTGCCAAATTCCTTAACCGAGCAGTATTGGGAGTGAAAGTTCCCCGCAGGGCTTTTCCACCTCTGGGGTAGTTTTGCATCAATTCCACTAGGTCGAAACAGGCATGGGTTACATTACACCGTCCCCCACCGGAAATTAGCACCGAGCCGAGACAATCAATATAAATGGCTCAGACAATATCTAAGTATTAATTATAGGTGATATGTAACTAATAGTTTTATTGTCCTGGAAAGAAAGCTCAGCGATCGCACGAAATTCGGTTCACCTCACAAAATCGCATTGCTCCCGTTGGGGACTAGGAACTGGGTGTTGAAGGTTGGTCTTTCTTCCCTGCTCCCTGTCCCCTACTTACTCTTGAACTGGCTTTGTCCGCTTAATAGGCTTAGGCGCAGGTGTCTTTGGTATAGGTCTTGAGACCACAGAGGTCTGACTACTTACTTTTTTGATGGGGAGTGGAGTCTCACCATTGCGTCTAGGGGGGAATGTGTTTCTCTTACCACCGTGAGGTCCACCTTTAAATGGTGGCCTGCGTTTTTTCGGCAGATCAGCGATCGCCTGAGCATTTTCTACGACTAATGCATCAGCTTCCCGCTTGACTTTGAAGTCCCAGAATTTCCCTACTGCTTTGGTGGTAAGCACTCCTCTCAATTTCAACTTAAAATACTTAGGTTTCTCATCTGGTTTACGAGGAGCCTGCTTAATTTTCACTACCAAGCTTTTAGCATCAAAGGACTGGTAAACTACCTCACCACGCACGGAAAAATCACCATCAGGTAATTCTGAAGAAGGTGTGAGAGTTTCCACAACTTCCTCAGAGTTCCCCGCCAATTCCTGACGTTCCTCTGGCTTAGAATGTTTAGCTAGATTTTCTGGCTCCCAAACACCTACAATTTGAAGATGTAATGCGTCATTTTCTTGTCTGGTGCGAGGATAAACTACCCACAGATGTTCTTGTTCCAAGTCCAAGTGGTTCTTGACTAAACTCATAATCCGCCCCAAAAGGACAGCATTGAGTTCTACATGATCCGTCGTTACCAGCCTTCCTTGGGTAAATTGTTCGCTGCTAGCAGTATAGTGACCTCGAACTAGACCGATCGCTCGGTACTGCATCGGTTCACTAGGAGGTGGAATTGGTTGTTGCCGATTGGCTAAGTTCCCATTTGATTCAGTTTCCCCGGGATGAACCGACGAATCTTCAAGCTGAGATGTTTGCTCTGTGAGCGGAGAGTGAGTAGCAGCCTCTACCTGAGTTGAGCTTCTTTTATCGGTAGAGGTTAACTCTGTTGGTGTAGAATCAGTAGCAGCCTCTAGCGGAGTTAGACTTCTTTTCTCAGTAGAGGCATTGGAAGATTCAGAAGACGGCATCAGGTCGGAATTCATAAAAACTCCTTGCGGCGGAGATACATCCCATTGTGGGACTTGACAAAGGCAACTGAAAAGAGCGTTTGTGCGGCTGTTGAAAGTATATTTCCTTTCAACAAAGCTACGGCTGATAGCTCTATGGTGAACATAAAGAGGCGAAATTTGGCATTTATAGATTAAATGTTAAACTAAACGCCTTAGACTAATTTCGGAAGCATATCATAGCTAAAATTTTCACGGATCCTCCTAAAGTCAGCACTTAACTCTAACAGCGTAGATAGTTATTTGTTATAAAATTCACCGTTTATAGAGGGTATTCCGCAAAGTTTTAGAAATTTCGAGCCTGATTATTTGTGTAAATGATAATCTCATTCATTATTTAGGAGTAGGACAAAATCGTGTCTCAATCGAGCAATCGCTGGGTAGTTAAAGTTGTGTTAGTTCTGGCAGTTGTTGCTTTTGTTGGGGTTTTCATTTTTGGGATTCTTAATCTTACCCAATCCCCTAATCAGAGCAGAGCTAGTAATGGAGGTAGTTTGTCTGCCTCTGATCAACAATCAAAACTAGAAGACGAAGTTCGGGGTTACGACCTGGTCCTGCAACGGGAACCAGACAATCAGGTAGCTCTTAAAGGTGTTTTAGAGGCCCGATTACAACTACTAAGTCAGAAACGCAGGGACCAGGTTCAGAAGGCTGACATTCAAGCCCTAATAGAACCACTAACAAAGCTAGCCAAACTAAATCCAGATAATTCTGCCTATACGGTGCTCTTAGCCCAAGCAAAAGAGCAAATTGGCGATAAGGAAGGAGCAGCTGAGGCCTATCAGCTAATTCTAGCAACCAAACCAGGTGATCTCAAAGCCCTGCAAGGAATGGTAACTCTCCTGCTATCTCAACAACGCCCTGAAGCTGCTATTGGTTTACTACAAGATACCTTAGCCAAGGCTGGCCAGTCTAATAAAATTCAGCCTGAAAGTGTAGATACAATAGCAGTACAAATATTGTTAGGTAGTGTTTACGCTTTTCAGAAAAAATATACTGAAGCTACAACCGTATACGACCAAGCAATAATTAAAGAGCCAAAGGACTTTCGACCAGTTTTGGCCAAGGCCTTGCTTCTCAAGAAGCAGGGTAACGATACCCAAGCCAAACCGTTGTTTGATCAAGCCTTAGCCCTGGCCCCAGACAGGTACAAAGATGAAATCAATCAAGCAATTGCCATACCATCACCTCCCCCTAACCCATAGGGAGTTCTTGTCCCTCTGCCATCGCAATAGAAAGGGCCAATTGATACAATTGCCGCCGGGGGAGGGAGGTAACTTTTGCTAACTGACGACTAGCTTGCGATCGCGAAATTCCCTGGCTAAGTAGCTGTTGTAGTTCGGCTTTCAGTTCATCTAAGGTAAATTGGGGTTGACTGGGGGAAGCTCCATCCACCACCAGGGTGTATTCACCTTGGGGTTCCCGTTGGCTGTGGTGGGTGATAGCTGCGGCGATAGTCCCCCGCCAAAATTCCTCGTACAACTTAGTTAGCTCCCGGGCCAAGACGATTTGGCGATCACCTCCCCACACCGTGGCCAAGTCTTGTAAAGTTTCTCGGAGGCGATGGGGTGCCTCATAAAAGATCAAAGTGCGGGTTTCTGTTTGCAGTCGTTCTAAATATTCTTGTCGTTGTTGACCTTTGGTAGGTAAGAAGCCTTCAAATATAAATCGATCTGTGGTGAGTCCAGATGTACTCAAAGCCGTAATGGCTGCACTGACACCAGGAATCGGTACTACTGCTATCCCTGCTTCTACACAAGCTTTTACCAGTTCATAACCTGGATCAGAAATTCCTGGTGTCCCCGCATCACTAACTAGAGCCACTGCTTTCCCCTGGGCTAAATGCCCTAGGAGTTCCTGAATCCGGCTGGTGCGATTATACTCGTGGTAACTCACCTGGGGAGTTTTAACTTGAAAGTGTTGTAGGAGTTTTCCCGTGTGGCGTGTATCCTCGGCTGCAATTAAATCCACCGTTTCCAAAATTCGCACCGCCCGAAAGGTGATATCTTCCAAGTTGCCAATGGGTGTGCCCACAACATAGAGTGTTCCTGGTTTAGGGTCGGTTTGCATGAGTTAGGGGATTTATGAATTCTGGATTATTCGTAGGGTTAGTAACTGTAGATCTGATTTACCTGGCGGAGTCTCCCCCCAGCCATAATCAGAAGATTGTAGCCACGGACTATGCCATAGCCGCAGGGGGACCGGCCACCAATGCCGCCGTAACTTTCAGCTATTTGGGTAACTCAGCTACGATTTTAGGTGTGGTGGGGTCCAACCCAATGACGCAGTTAATCCGGACAGATTTAGCAACACACCAAGTAGCGATCGCCGATCTTGATCCTGGTAACAATACACCGCCACCTATTTCCTCCATCATTGTCACCCAAGCCACAGGTGAACGGGGCGTAATTTCCATCAATGCCGTCAAAACTCAGTCCCCAAACACTGCAATCCCCGCAGATATTTTGGCAAATATTGGGGTTGTGTTAATAGATGGGCATCAGATGGTAGTAGGTGAGCGCATCGCCCAACTAGCTAAGGGTCAGGGGATTCCGGTAGTCATTGATGGCGGTAGCTGGAAGCCTGGATTTGAGAAAATCCTACCCTACACAGAGTATGCCATAGGTGCCGCTAATTTTTTTCCTCCCCATTGTCGGACACAGGCAGAGGTTTTTGCGTACCTCCAAACCTTTGCCATTCCCCACATTGCCATCACCCAGGGAGAACAACCCATTCAATACTGGAGTCAAGGTAGACTGGGAACTGTGGATGTCCCCAAGATTCAAGCAGTTGATACATTAGGGGCAGGAGATATTTTCCACGGCGCCTTCTGCCACCATATTTTACAATGTAGTTTTCCCGATGCCCTAGCCCAGGCTGCTAGAGTTGCTGCAAAATCTTGTCAATTTTTTGGTACCCGTCGCTGGATGGAAGGATGTTAATTCCCGTGCCTTACAGTGAATTTACCACCATCGGCAAGCTAACCACAAAGGAAGGGGGCAGATTTTTACCTAGCGATCGCTCCCACTGCTACCCTGCAGTTCCCCAGAATTACTGGAAATTGAAGCCCTGGTTGTAAAGGCTGATCTCAAAACAGGCATTGGTCAGTGTATAGCCGAAATCGTAGCAGTCCAAGGCTTCAATCAAGCTAGAAACCAACTCATTCTTACTATATACGGTGTAATTAGTAACGGGGTTCAGTGGCAGTTCCTGAAAGTAGAAGATACCGTTATCACCATTGATCTGTCCATCTACCCCCTGTTGAATCTATTCTCAGTATGCTTGTTTGGATGCTCAAGGAAGGATAATTAGATTACAGTCCTGTTTCCCTGCCCCTCGATCAAATGGAGTCCCATATCTAGTGAAAAACTTACAAGAAATCCTAGAAATCACCCTAGAAGTGGGGAGAGGGGCAGCAAATCTCCTCCAATCTTACTATCAGGGAACGCCCCTCAATATCCAATACAAACAGGATGAGCCTGTAACTGAGGCTGATGTAGCTGTAAGTGATTACATCCTGGGAAACCTACAAGCAGCTTTAGGTGATCAAGAATTTGCCTACATCAACGAAGAAACCTATAAAGCTCAATTAGGTGGAAATACTCGGCAGTGGGCGTGGATAATTGACCCCTTAGATGGCACACGGGACTTTATCAACAAAACCGCAGACTACGCAGTTCACATTGCCCTAGTGCAGGAAACACGTCCAGTACTAGCTGTGGTAGCTATTCCGGAAGCAGGAAAGTTATACTTTGCTACCAAAGGTGGGGGTAGCTTTGTGGAAAGCAGTGGGGGAACTACTCCCCTGCAAGTGTCCTCAGCTAAAAAAATCGAGGATTTAATCTTGGTTGTCAGCCGTTCCCACCGTCACGAACAGTTAGATTACCTACTCGAACACCTACCCTGGCAAAATCAAAGGGCTATGGGTAGTGTGGGGTGCAAAATTGCTGCCATTCTTGAACAGAGGGCCGATGTCTATATCTCCCTGTCCGGGAAATCTGCGCCTAAAGACTGGGACTTGGCTGCCCCGGAGTTAATTTTAACAGAAGCTGGGGGTAACTTCACGCATTTTGATGGCTCTCCCCTACACTACAATACTGGTGATATCAACCAATGGGGTGGTTTATTGGCTAGTAATTCTCAGTATCATGAGCTACTTTGCCAGGAAGCTATGAGGGTCCTTGCTGTCTCCACGACTAAGGGATTTGACGCAGGAAGACCTCCACAAATATAGCTAAATATGGTAAATTCAGATCCACTATTAAAAAATCCTTATTTTCTGCCAAAAACTTAGGCGATCGCTCCTTGGCACAATTTTGCATCAGCTAGCAAAATTGTGAATTATTCTATTTGCCCATAAGTTTTATCTGGAAATCAGGCAAGGCTGTGCTATGCTTGAGAATATAAAGATTATTTTCGGTTGAGTAAGTCGTTTTAATTTTTTAAATGCGTCTCTCCGAATCTAACTCTCTACACTCTCTGGTTTGGGAGACAGTTTATCTATGTCGATTTATGTTGGAAATTTGTCCTATCAGGTTACAGAAGAAGACCTGAAACGGACTTTTGCTGAGTATGGTACAGTTAGCCGTGTGCAGTTACCCACTGATCGGGAAACAGGGCGTCCACGGGGATTTGCTTTTGTAGAAATGCAAAACGATGCAGAAGAAACTGCTGCCATTGAAGCATTAGATGGTGCTGAGTGGATGGGGCGTGATTTAAAGGTGAATAAAGCCAAACCCCGTGAGGAAAGAAACAATTCTTCTCGCGGCAACTGGGGAGGAAATAATACCCGTAGTAATCGCCGCTACTAAGTGTTTTCCTAAGAATTTTACATCTAGAGTCTCCAGCAGATAAAGCCAAAGGCTCGATTCTGCTGGAATATTTTTTATGTCTCTAGCTAAGAATGTTGAGCCTCTCCCTAGTATTATCAAGGTGTGAGTCTACATCAACATAGCTGCGATTGTCTACAAACTTAGCATAAAAAAAGCCAAGCTAGTCCTAACCGACTTGCTGGTTCCCTCTCAATTCGTGCTTCAGAATTGAGGTTTTTCAGTTACTAGTACACCCTTATGAGGAGGAATGAGGATGACCCAAGTAGTTTTAGGAGAGAATGAAGGTATTGAATCAGCTTTGCGAAGATTTAAGCGGGAAGTTTCCAAAGCGGGAATTTTCCAAGATATGCGAAAGAAACGCCACTTTGAGACACCTTTAGAAAAAGAGAAGCGTAAGGCAATTGCTAGACATAAGCAACGTCGCAAACAAGGTACTCGCTTTAAGTAATCACCTCTTAATTCATCTGAATCGCCTCCCTTGCGGGTAGGCGATAGACAGTTAAATTTCATCCACAGCTCGTTCAATCAAGCGTCTAGCTAGGGTTTGTGTACCTGTGTGTTCGTAGTAATTAGTGGCGACATCTAGGAAAGCTGCCACGTAATCTAATTTGTCTTCGGTAATTTCGACAAATTGTTGCAAGTTACCAACAACCCCTTGGGGGCTTAAATTATTGTTGGCGACTAAGCCATTCATCCAACCCTTCACTGACTCAAAGCTATCACCAATAAAGTTTAGCTTCCCAGCGGCATTACTCCCCGGGATGAATTCTTTAACTGTATTGAAAGTGGAATTCTTTTCTAAATCATGGGGACTCATCTGGCTGATCCCCGTTAAAGCCTTGTTAATAAAATTAGGACCCAGGGGAATCAAACCATCAAGGCAGACCAATGCCGCCATGCGGATGAATGACTCACTACTGTACTCACCCAAAGCAGCCACAAAATCGCCAATGCTGTCTCCCGGAATACCGTTAATTTGGCAGAAGGCTACTAACTCAACCACTAATTTCAAGGTTAAATCAATGGTTTGAGCTTTTTCTGGTTTGGGAGTGATGGAGTCTAAAAAGCCCAGTATGGAGACATTCTCACCAATTTTATTAGCCAAAGCTGCTGCACCCAATGCTTTATCTGTACTGTCAACAGTCTGATAGAGCCATAAAGCTCGTTGGTATCCTTGGGAACTGTCATTGTACAGGTAAATTGCCCGTTCGCCGATTTGCTGGATTAAATCCTCGTCGGTTTCACCAGTTACAGTTTTAATTGTATTGACAAAGCCAACGGTGTTTTGCCATTCACCAGGAGCAATAAAATCGAGGGCGTTTAAAACTTTAATAGTCAGGTTATTAGTTGGTAGTTGATCAACCAACTCAAAAATTGGTTTGCTCATCACAATCTCCTTTTATTTTAATTGAGCTAGACCATCAAGGTTAAATCTCTCAATCCACGCTTGGCGATCGCCGGCTGTAAATAGTGGATCTTTGGACACTACCTTCACTTGGAACTTACCCACTAAAATTGCAGTTTGGGTATTCCCTAGTTCCACTGCAGGATATCCACCAATTGATTGGGTGCTGTTAGCGAATTTTGCCGCTGCACCAGGAACACTTGTGGTGTCAGAAATAGCAAGTTGAGCTACTGTTTTACCATCTTTTTTCAAATTTGCTGCGGAAAAGCCCTTTTTCTCCTGGGTGTAAACCCGTTGGTAGCCATCTCCCCCTTGAGGGAAAAATTTGTTCAATCGGCTACCCTGGGTTGCACCTTTGGCAACTGCCAGACCACTTCCATGTTTGGTGCTTTCTTGTTGTACTTGGTCAAACCGATTGGGTGTTTTGGCAGAGCAAGCGGAAACCAGTAGTAATAATGATAACAATAGACTAACTAAAATCCTGCGTCCCCGAGTCATGGTCACGTTTTGCTTCTCCTGTTAAACTAGATATTTGACGATAGGCGATCACAGCGTAGAACGGATCTCCTCCAGATGTACCCAACCACTGCAAGAACATGGGTAGCTTCGATACATGAGCAATCACCTCTGGGGTAGTAAATCCTGGTACCGAGGTAAAGTAGCTCTTGACTAGTTCAACTCTGGTGGCTTCTGTTACATCTCTCCAAGCTTGAATAGCTTTTTGAAAAAACATCCGGTTTGAGAAACTGATAATTGCTACCCCACCCGGTTTAAGGATGCGGTGAATTTCCGAAAATATCGCCTCTGGATATTGCATATACTGCACAGAAACGCAATTAAGAACGGCATCAAAGTCCTGATCTAATAGAGGCAGTTGGAGATTTTCGTTGAGATTTTGGACAAAGTAATGATCTAGTCGAGAATTATGCGAGAGTTCCTCGGCATTGAGTCCATGCCCCTCTACATGGGCAAATTGCATTTCTGTCGGTAGATGAGACACCCAGCTGCTCATCATATCAAAGATCCGCGTCTGATTACTGAGTCGCTGGCGATATAAATCAGTTAGCTGTTGGATGAAGTCCCCATCTACATGGGTAACAAAGCGTGGGTAGGAGTAAAATAGCTGGTCCGCTGAGTCGTCTAGTTTCAGCCTTTGATGTGGTCTTAGTAGCATTATGGCCCCTAACTTGTCTAATTGGTATCTCCCAGTTCGCTCATTTTTTTCAAAAATACGTTAAATGTAGGTATGGCAATGGTTTTCGCGATTTAGCTGATTTATCCTGAAAAAATCTGAACCACCTACCCAAAGTCCCAATCCAAAATCTAAAATTGGCTCTGTCAAGGATTCATTCAAGCCCTATCAGACATCTTCAGTAGTGGAAACGTGCTCAAAAGAGCCTATGAGTTTTTGCCAACACCAAAGTAGAGTTTGCCAAGATAATAGAGCCGCACTGTCAGATGATATCGGAGATAGGATCTGTGCATAGGAGATACTACTCTTCTAGACTGTCATAAACCCACGGCTAAAAGCCGTAAAGCTCTGAAAAAGCTCGAATCTGACCCAACTCACAGTACCTCGCATACTACATTATGGGCAAAAGTTAAAGACCTACCAAGGGTTTGCCTTGCTATTCCTTGCTCTAGAACTGTTCGCCTTTGACGCACCGAAGGTGTACGATTAAACTGTTCCCTTTGGGTTAAACCAGTGTCGAATGGAACAGTACCGACCCAAAACAAAAGTCATTCGCGAAGCGTGTGCTTTGCACATAGCTAACATTACCCGACAGGAGTTACTGGTGAAATACTACGGCGACTTTAGTCGCTGTAGCGTTTCCCTCTCTCTCTGAAGCCTCTGAGTTTCCCACTTACCGAGTTTTCTGATGACGGCATAGTAGCATCAACAGCAAAGGTCTATATGTTTTACCCTCCTGCCTCAAGGAAGTTACAACCGCTGGAGTAGATTGAAACCGTGGGTATCAGTACCACAGGTATTGAAAAGATTATATTCACTCGCTAACTGCTTTATTTGAGATGTTTCCATAGCACTGGGTTTCCAGGGGTTGGGATTGTTGTAGGCATAGAAGGTTTCTACTCCATCAATCCCCTTGGCGGCGGCTGCGGGAATTAAATCAAAGTGCGATCGCTTGTACCGGGCTGGGTGGGCCAGTACTGCTAGTCCCCCTGCTTGGTGGATAGCGGCAATTACGTTGACTGCCTCGTACTCATAGCCTTTAGTAGGACATTTTTGCAGGTATGGTTTGATAGTTGAGTTTTCTAGCTCAAAGGCATAGGCTAAAATATGAACTTCTATGTCCAATAGATTGGCATTAATTTCCGCACCACTCCATAGGTAGGGAATACCTGCATCGGGATGCTCCCATTGCCATTGCTCTAAATACGCTTGTGCTACTTTATAGCCGTCAATACTATGGTGGTCAGTAATTGCCAGACCTTGTAAGCCAATAGCGATCGCTTGTAGGATCAATTCTTGGGGGTGCAACCTGCCATCGGAGTGCACTGTATGCATATGGAAGTTAAATAACTTAGGACAACTTGCGGCATCAATGCTCTGGAATACTTGCTTTAAAATTTCTCTGGAAGCATTAGGCCGGGCAATATTTACAACCATAACCCCCTCTAAACAAATTTGTGGTAGTTCTTAACACATCGACTTTTCTAGATCAGCAGCCTCTGACTAGTTAATTTCCTTTCGATATGTTAAGACTACGTTAGCAAATCTAAACGCTGAATGACATAAGTATTTTAAATTACGCTGATAAAAACTAGAGAGTATTTAAAGCAACCCAACTAATTTACCTGCACCAGGAATTACTGTACCGATCACCTGGGCTGGGATATCCTGTGACTGAAAGTGAGACACCGTCTGCCCTACCTGATGGGGTGGCACCAGCAGGACAAATCCAATCCCCATATTGAACGTATTATACATAGCTGCCAGATCCACGGAGCCAGCTTCTGCTAGCCACTGAAAAACTGGGGGGACATTCCAACTGTTGATGTCGATTTTCACTGCCTGACCCTTTCCTAAACATCTGGGCAGGTTCTCTGGTAGTCCACCCCCGGTGATGTGAGCCATACCATGAATTGCTAACCCAGCTTGCAGCGCCGCTAGTACAGATTTAACGTAAATGCGTGTTGGGGTGAGGAAAGTTGTACCGATAGTTGCACCACCCAGTAATTGTGGGCGATCGCTCCACGAAAATCCCCCGTCGCTGATGATTTTACGGACTAAACTGAAGCCATTACTGTGTACACCCGTACTTGCAAGAGCGATCGCCACGTCCCCCACTTGGACTTGAGAACCATCTAGAAGCTGGCTTTTTTCGACGATTCCCACACAAAAGCCAGCTAAGTCATACTCACCCACCTGGTAGAAACCTGGCATTTCTGCTGTTTCTCCCCCGAGTAAAGCACAACCAGCCTGCTGACACCCAGAGGTGATTCCTGTCACCACCTGAGTCAACTGTTCTTGATCGAGTTTACCTGTAGCTAAGTAATCTAAAAAAAACAATGGTTGAGCACCAGATGTCAAGATATCATTAACACACATTGCCACTAAGTCAATGCCAACAGTATCATGGCGATTAAGAACTTGAGCAATTTTTAGCTTTGTCCCCACACCATCGGTACCGGAAACCAGGACTGGCTCCTGAAAACCTCCTGGGAGTTGAAAGCAACCGCTAAACCCACCTAGTCCCCCGATAACTTCTGGTCTAAAGGTGCTGTGAACTAAATTACGAATTTGGTCTACAAAAGCTCGACCCGCTTCAACATCAACCCCTGCATCCCGATAATCCATAGTTGGTAATTGGTAATTTTAGATGTGCCAATTTCAGATTTTACTTCCTTCCCACTGTAAGAATATTACTAGAATTATTTTGTATGGGTAGGTAACTCTTAATAGGGGACCTTCAGTACTGGAGTTTAGTCTAAACTCCAGCGTTTAACCGAACCGTATTGGCTGTGGTGAGGTAGTTGCCAAGACTGAAATCTCTACCCGACTCGTGGGGACTCTTAGTGGGAGCATGTCACCTTTGAAAAGTGATTAATCATACTTGTATGCCAGGACAGACAAAAGACAGCAAGTAACAGGATTGAAATTTTGAGAACAAGGATAGTTCGCAAATAATTGACACAAGCAAAAAATAGGTATCAGAAACTACCCCAGTTATTTTGCAAAGGTGATCTGCTCCCCTCTTGGTTGAGGGAAAAACAGATCAATTTCTCCATCGGCTCCCTTCTGATTCCCTGATTCAGAATATACTTAGGTTTTCTGGTAGGGGTAGGGTATTAATGATATACTTAAGGGAGATAAAATAGAACCTAAGGAGCAATTTTGAGCTTTGATAATACTTGCAAATACTTAGCCGAACAATATCCCCAAGCGTATGTGAATTGGTTGTTGCCAAATGCTACTGAAGTTGTCGAAGTGCTGAAAACCGAACTATCCATAGAGCCAATTCGGGCAGATGCTGTGACTTTTCTAAAAACAGCTAAGCAGGTGGTTCACATCGAATTTCAAACATTACCGGAATCCAATCCACCCATCCCCATGCGAATGCTGGATTACTATATTCGGTTAAAACGGAAATACAGATGTGAGATTGTACAGTTTGTGATTTTCTTGGTTGAAACCAGCGATAAAATTTTAGATTTTAGATTTTAGATTTTGGATTGGGGATGAACTAGTTAGTATCGAGTGTTGGTTTTTCTCATATCTCTTCAGAATCTAAAATCCAAAATCCAAAATCCAAAATTGATGGAATATGTAGATACAGGGACAGTTCACCGCTATCGGGTGATTCGGTTATGGGAGCAAGACCCAGCAATATTTCTTGAACATCCAGCCCTGTTACCATTAGCACCATTAACCAAGACCAATTCACCCCAAGCATTACTGTCTCAGACTGGTGAAAGAATTGATAAAATTACAAGCAACAGCGAGAGACGAAATCTACTCAGTCTGACCAAGATTTTGGCTGGGTTAAGGTTTGAGCTAAATTTAATTCACCAATGTCTAAGGGAGGAAGATATGAAAGAATCAGTAGTTTACCAGG
>Ga0116227_10010207_pt1 | contig 16549 bp, 12 predicted proteins | sample S1TSphgellanicum_FD_89693 | JGI IMG/M metagenome (GOLD analysis project Ga0116227, IMG submission 89693) | Host-associated microbial communities from peat moss isolated from Minnesota, USA - S1T2_Fb - Sphagnum magellanicum MG | ecosystem: Host-associated > Plants > Peat moss > Unclassified...
CAGCAGCATTTCCTAAGAAACCGCTGTTGTTTGTTGTTTGATTCATTTTCTCTTTTGTATTGCCAGGGCCCGCTCCGACAACAACAAGCAACAATAGTAACAGCAGCAGCTCTACCTGCTTTCCTACCTAGCTGATCTTATGGTGCATTCACACTTGATGTTAAGTCAATGTTAAATAAAAATCTAGGTGGCATCCTAGGTGGCACCCAATGTTAAATGCGTGATAGCTTAATGTTAAGTGAATGGTAGCTCAACATAAAATGTTCATCATAAGTAGGTGTAAGTCCTAAATGACTAGCATGGTGTTAGGGGACTCAACACTAGAATTCGTAACACCAAGTGTGAATGCACCTTTATTGTATTTTTTTCCCTTTCCTTTGTTTCCCCCATCTCCCTCCTACCCTCCTCTTCCACTTGTGTAGGAATTAAGGAAATTACCAGTCTTGTCTGGTTATTTCTTTTTTAATAACCAAAGGCTATGTGTTTTTTTTGAATTTTAGAGGGATCACACAGGTTATCAATTTCAGTATCAAAAAAATTGGGTGCAAATTAAGTTATCCAAAAAAATTTGATTTATAACTGTCAGTTATGCATGTAGATAGGTTATCAAATAATTGATTAAACTCCAGTTAACCTACCGGTTACGTGCCAGTTAAAAGGTTTTTTAAAATAAATAATAAAAATTATTTTTCCGTTATTTTATTTTATTTATTAATATTTAATGATTATCAAGTCATCCAAGTAGGTTTTTAGATTTTGAAATTTCGAAAAAATCGTTAACCAGTTATCAAAAATCAAGAACCGACTGGTACATTATTAATAACTGGCTTGGTAACCAGGTCAAAAAATCAATAACCAGCCCACACTGGAAAGAAATTACCTACTGGTTGTTTGCTTTCTTTTTCATATGGTCATATTAGTGAGGTAGATAGTTTAAAAAAATGGCAACTGAGAGAGCTGACCACCCTAATTGCACATCCTCTTTGCTTTTGGGTGTTGAAAACAGAGTTCCAAACCAGTGTTGGTCTAGTGTTGGTCTGGTGCATAGTGGGCTTGCGCCTGGAGTAGCAAGGAGCCTACCAGTCTCATATGAGCCAAGGCAATAATACCAGCCTTCTACAAGCATCATCAGCCTGGCTAGCAATGTGAGGTAATACCAGCTTTGTACCACTCTTCTAGTATCAATACCAGGTATTATGTACCTGCCTCATACCAGCCAAAAATCAGTCTTGGACCCAATACCAGGATCAGACTGGTGTTCAGAAAGGTTTAATAAAGTACCCAACACCAGTACCAGACTGGTATGACAGAAAAAAGATTGGTAGCAATATATACATGCCACCAGTGAATTTTCTTTTGGCGAAATTTTGGGACATAAAGATTTTGCCACAATAACAAGGCTCTTGCAACCAGTTCAAAGGCTTTTTCTGGGAAACAAAATGACCCATTGTCGCCACATTATGAGGGGCAAAAAAAAACCTTGAAGTTGCCATATTTTGACAATAGGTTGTAGCTTGTTGCCAAAATACAGCATAATTCCTTATCAAACTTTTCTTAATTCCTCGCTGAACTGTAGCCAAATTTGGTTATGTCCTCTTTGTGGATGATAGCCAACCCACCCACCCACCCACCCACAAACCTACCTAACAAATTTGAAAAAGAAAAATAATGACCACCACCTCCCGCCCATCTTACACCATTTAATCAAGGTTGTCAAATTTCACTGATGGTAAAACTTAAATCTAATAAAGGTTACTTTGAAGCCCCGCCAAACCAGAGTTGGGCAGTTCTTGGGTTGCATTAATACCTCTGGTTCCTGTTCTAATGAATACATTAGATCAGTTCCAAGTAACCACTAAATTTCTAAATTTTTGATTCCAGTAGAATATGCAAAAATTTAGAAGGATGCTTTCATATTTCATTTATAGCCAAATTTGGCAAAATATGCCAATGGATGAGTGTAACTTTTGCTATGTCACAAAATTCACCAAAAACAACATTTTCTCCCTCTTTGTATGTACCATAGTTGAATAGTAGGATTGTCAGGTCTCTCTAACAAATACTTTTTTAAGATTTTAAGATTTTTTTTTTTACTTTCAAGATTCCACTTCAAAAATAGAATAAAATTCCCAAACATTCCAAAAAAATGCTTCATTTTCCATCAAAAAAACATTCCTTTGAAAAAACTATTTTTTGAAATTTGAGCAGGTCTAAAAATAATATAATTTCTGCCAAACTTGCTATTCCACTACTCTAGTAATGTGTATTATGGTCTTATTTTTGCTTTCATCAGACTGTGTTAGCAAACACAACCTTAAATGTCAAACTAGGCAATTGAACTAATAAGATCCCTAACGTGAAGGACCACAAGATATGGGGGTTGTTGATTAAGGACCTAGAGATTATATGAGTTAATGGGTTAATGGGTTAATTGCCTGTAAGTGATTAAACAGAGCAAATAAGATGACATAAATGGAGGATTAGAGATTACACACTTATGAAAGTGCATAATAATTTCTTTGTGATCCTGAAGATATACTTGTGTACTACTGCCTGACTCCAAACCCAGAAAATATTCTATGCCATCAGGTAACAGGTCTGTTCAGAGACTAGAGAAGAATCTCCATTTTCTCTACGTACTTAAATTGGAAGTGTACACAACAACAACTTGGTCATCACACACTTCATACAAACTTATCCAGAAAGTCATCCTGTCTTTGGCCCCCAGTTTTGATTGACCCAGTCTTTAATCCCTGTTTCATCCACAATGTGAATGAGTCAGTGGCCATAGTGAACCCACACCGACCAACACACCACACAAAGGATGCATGGTAAGTGGTAGTAGTAAAGAAGAAAAAACCCTGTAAATAAAAAACAAGGGGTAGTAAGTAGTAAAGGGGTTTTGATTGTGTTCCTGTTTGTAGCTAACCATCATGGTTAGCTCAGTGATTTTCTTTACTACCTACCTACTAACAACCTGCTTGTTGCTTAGTAAGTAGTAAACACGGCCCTTACCTAGGTATGAACCATCTACTTACCTAGTACCTAGTCACCTATATTCCTAACTATCTACCTATATATAGAACCTAGTTCTTAGAGAATGGGTCACCAAGGTGAAACCAGATATTAACTCAGTTGAGGTTCATCCACAGCTGGGTCATAACAAATATCAAGTGCATGGTGCATTGGTGGGTGCTGGTTCACTCTCACCCAATTTGAATCTAGCCATAGTGTAAGCAAAAATGGGTTTGGTTTCATGAAACTGGGCATCAGAGTTTCAAAATCTAATTCCCCCATTTCATCCCCGATTTGGGTGCAGGTACTTGTCAAGTGAACAAAATTGGATACCATTTTCATGAAACTGGGTATTTATTCAGTTCAGAAGCAGCAGCTGCTGCCGCCGCCGCCGCCATCACAACAACTACTTAAAAAGGGCAAAGATCTGAAGCAACAATTCTTTTCAGACTCCTCCTGGACCAAGAAGACCAACACTCCAATTTATCCCATGACAACAACAACAACAGCAGGCTTTTGTCGTCCCATCATCTTCCTCCTCCTGCCTGTCTTCTGGAGGGATTCTGATGAGTGGGTGTTAGGTACCTGGTCTCCCTTTGGACTACAATTAGAGGCAAAAGGATAGAGATGTCTTTTGACAGTTCTTTGTTCCCCCTTGACACCATCAAAACTGTCTGCACACCCTCAAGTAATTAATCTATTCCATAATCCCAATACTCTCCCAGTCCTATGCTCAACAGTATTGGGAGGTTACTCTCTTTATTTTAAACATGGAACCGGCGGATAAATGTAGGGTGTAGATACCCATGTCCAGTTGTTTCTTTAATTACTTTTGTTTGCAGCCAACAAACAAGGAGGAAGATTTAGCAACATATATATGGGGCTATAAATTAGATATAAAGTACAAATCTTTCATCATTCGTCTTTTTTTTTGTTTGGTGATTTTTTGCTCTTTTCTGACTTCTGGTTATTGAAAACCTCCAAAATTAATTCATTTGGAATTTTTTAATTTCCTTTTTTGCAAAATTATGCCAATAAAGAAAAAGATTGCCTTTAACTAGGTGGTTCTCAAAAATCATGGAACCAGTTTTGAGTCTTAACTGGGATTGAAAAAAATCCATAGATTCACCTGTGCTAACTGCAATTCGTTTCATGAGAACCGTCAATCTTTGAAAAAAAATCCTCAGGCCAGCAGAGGCTCTTTTGATTCTGGAAATTGATCTCTCTGGTTCTGGACAAGATGCCAAAGCCTAAGGCATGAGTCCAGAAAATTTGGATCAAATCACTTTTACTGGTGTCTTTTCCACACAAAAAACACAAGTCCAGAAATTTGGATCAATCACTTGAATCAGCTTTAGCAGTTACAACCAATGAGGTTAAGATTACTCCAGCAGCATGGTATTCTAAAAGGGCTGATTCCTCTCTACTCTGTGCCCCTTTTGCATCATCATCAGCAACAAAGCCTGCATGTGATCATGTGTGTCTTAGAGCATCTCCACCACAGCAATAAAATGGCCCATATATAATATTCTGGATGAAATATAGTAGTCAAATATTGTGAACTCAAATTGGACTACTAAATTTGCCCTAAGGGAGAGTCAATAAAAGAAAATGACTCTGTTTCTGATTGGCCAGCCATAATGATTGACCTAGGTAGTCTCTCACTTTGTATTGTTCACTCTTTCATGTTTCTTCCTCAGAGAATAATTAGCATTCATAGTAAGAGAATGTGGGTTTTTTCACACAAAAGGTCACATGAGCTCATAACACATGTGAGCCAAATTTTGTGATTTCATTCATTACAATGTATGATACGTGATGTTTATTGTGGCAGTACATTATATTAAAATGACAATTTAACATAAGAATATGGCTATGTGAGAAAAATCACATTCTCTTTGTAGTGATTCTATGTTAGATGTGGTAGAGATAGAGCTCAAATAGGGGCATGTGGGTGGAGATCATGCTCTTACTTTTGAATATATAAGTGGAGACTAGTACTGTCCCTTTCAGCAATGGGTACTACATTATTTCATAAGAGTCCCTATAAGGCTTTTACTGGTTCATTCTTTCATGGATTAAAACTATCATTGGCATCCATGAAATAGTGGCACACTTGTGAGATGATAGTTAGGTGTTTCATGGATGTGAATGATAGTTTTAATTTGGAGTGAAGCTCAGTCCTAAGGTGTTTTGATGTGATGTTTGGAGTTTGCAAGCACAGGTTAATTTAGTGTAATATATGTTTTTGATGTATTTAATTGACTATTAATTTACATATGTTGTTTCTTTAAGTGTGATAATGCAAATGTTTGATGAACACATATGTTTGAATGAATGTTTGATGAACACATATGTTTGAATGAATGTTTGATGAACCATTATTTCATTGTTTAGATAACATATAACTACATGATTAGGTAGCAAACTCAATCTAATAAACCTACCTAGATTTTACACACTCATGTAATGCCATATGTGCCAAATTTACCTGGTCACCAATTGACAAAAATGCACCCAAAAAAACAACATTCATTAACTACAATACACATAATTTGACTACTCATACAACATTATTACATTACTCTAAAACGGGAGAAAAACATAATAATTTCAAAGCTACGAAAAACTCATTTTTTTGAAAGAAATTAATTATTCAATGTGGAGCTGATGATGGTATGTGAAACTTTATCTAATTTGTCCTATATGAAATGAGGGTTAATTTTACTTTTTAAGTCTTTTAAAAGGATGTTTTGTTTTCACTTTTTTCTTTCATTTGAAATTTGTTTCTTGTTCAAAGTGGGAGCTAAGTTTTAGAGAATCTTTTCAAAACCAAAGGCAAAAAAACTTACCAAGTTATCTCTACCTACAAAGAAATACTACTCAGCTACAGGATGAACAATTCACAAAGAGAATGAAAATTTTCACATCAATTATATCTCTTTTGGTTGATATGGTAGGCCAATGTGCACTTCAAACTTTGAAAAGGTTGAAGAGTCAATACATGCCATTTGATCTTTTATACTTTCACAAGGATATGCGATTGTTAGGACCAAACTTGCTTAAGTGACTTGCCCACAAAGTCTTGGCCGACCTTGTACGACCAAAGTTGGATTAGTTGGTCACCATTTTTTCTCCCCTCTTTGGATCCATATATATGATTTTTTTAATCCTTTTTTCAAATAAAAAGGATTGATTTTTATAGTAAAAGTATTGTCATCAAAGGTATAGTTAACGTCTCATTTGTGCTGTGCCAAAAATAATTTATATGTAGAATAATTTTCTCATTTGTGCCATGCCAAAAGTAATTTATACGCAGAATAATTTTCTCGCTTGTGCCATGCCAAAAGTAATTTATATGCAGAATAATTTTTTCATAAGCCTACCCTTTTCCAGGAATAATTGAGAATCATATCCAAGTTTCAACAATAAGGTCATATGTCTTATCCCGAGGTTCAGATGAACTCACAACAATGGCCCTTTTATGTTTTGTGTGAGGGGGGAAGTAGATGCGGAGCTTTTCCATCACCCAATCAAAACACTTGGCCATCATCCATGCTTCTTTGTTCCCACCCCCACCCTAAGGATAGAGGGGACAAAGGGTTTGACAAATTCTCCCAATTATATCCTGCCGGGTACTCTGCTTCCTATATTCTATGAATCCTTGTGTGACTTTGTGTCAATGACAAATTGTTTGCTCTTGTCATCATGTCGTAATTTGTGTCACAATGCCATAATTTGTGATTAGCAATCCCTATCCTTGTCTTGGCATCTAGTTCCACAAAGAGTTTTTCTTTTGCCGGGGCTCAATTTAGAAATTTTCAGTTTCATGCTATTTAAATTCTATATACTTCATTGAAAGTACTCTTTAGAGGTCACACCGTCAGGGTTTTTTTTTAAAAGGCACCGTCCGGGTTTTTTTTTAAAAGGATTTTGTGATGTAGCCAAAGTGCATTTGTCCATAAAACAATTTAGCTTAATTTTCGTTATGCAAGATATGAAACTAGAAAAATATATATAGAATTTTTCTATATTCTTGGCTACATACCAAAACTTATCATAAAAATCTGGCAATTTGGAAAAAAACATTCTTTGAAACCTGAAGAATTTGGGCTATCTTTTCTACGGAAAAACCCTTTGTGTAGGTCAAAACTTGGCAAAAATTTCACCATATTGCTCTGGGTGGAGTTGCTCTTAAGCTCTCATAAAAGTTCAAATAAAGTTTGATCCGTCAAAGACATGTGTCTATACCGTGTGTTTCAAAACATGCCTAGTAACTAACTCATGCAAAACCTGACTCACTCAAGTAAAACAAGAGTGATGCTTTAGGGATGAGACCTTTGGTTAAATATACATTGTAAAGACAGCTAGAAATAACTAGTAACTGGTTTATTGAGGTCTTAGAAACCCAACTAATAACTAACTAACCCTCAGAATGAAGAGTCTCATCCAAGGATGAGAATAACGTAGTGATAACTAACCCTCATTAATGTAAATGAATACCTGGATGTTTGTTGAGGAGGGATGAATGAATAAATTTTAACAACTCAATATTAGGTGGGTCTTGTTGTTAGGCTGGTTTTCTTTCATTTGTTAAATGTTTGGATTATAAGTATATGCAACAACCAAATTGCAAGAGTCGCACATCATCAAGGCTGCCAATGGTGTGAACATTACAATCCGCTCTCTTTCAAAAGAAAGTCACTAATGAACTACAGTAGCATACACATAATCCCATGCCAAGACACAAGTTAGATTATAGAACAAAGCAATGGATAAGGGTTTTTTTCTAATCTAGGAAATCTCTTTTATAGTATGGGATTGATGAAACATTACAATATTTCTATTTGGTAGGCATCTACATGCACCTTCAAGAAGTATGAGAAGTATCAAAGCCAAAACATTCATAGTTTTCCTTTAATGGTTTCTCGAATTTTTTTTTTTCCCATAAAAGACCAACTTGTTTGCGAATCAATTTCCAAAAAGCTCAAAGAACTCAACAATCAATCAAATTGTCTCATTAACTTAAAATGTCAATATTCAACTATTGATGATGGGGCTAGCCATCCTAAGTGACAAAAGCATTCTATGTGTGGTCTATGAAATGGGAGAGTGCATAATACCCCTCAAAAACAAGTTATTTATGTTCTTATGGCTTGAGTATGCATTCCTAAATTGTGTTTTGAAACCTTATCAATGAGTAGCAAACGCCAAACCTATAGACCATACAATCAATCGATTCAAGAACTATTGTGTCCACCTTGATGAACTTTCCCAAGAGTGAGCTGCTTCATGATATTGATCCAATAGGTTCAACATATGCAATCATAAAATAATATCTTCAAAAGTGCTGAAAATTTTCTCCTCACTTATGATTTCAATCAACTTTAATGGAATTGCGAAATGAGCTGACAAAAGACAATCATAAGATGGTCATCTACTACCACCAACTACCAAAATAGGAATGTTAAATGGCAAATGCTACAAATATCTTCATAAGTAATGAGGATTTTTCCTTGCTTACAATTTAAGTGAACCTAAATGGAATTAAGAGGTAACCCCAAAATAATGTTGTCAATTTTCAAATCTAACATGACCACAATTGATGTGCAAGAGGAAAAACAACCCTTCTAAAAAAAAAAGAAACAAAATCAAAGCTATGGATTGCTTTGGATAACAACATCAGTCATACACATGTTCAAAAACCTCCAACAACATGTATTTGTATTAAATACCTACCATAACAACCCAACTGGCTTCATCAACTCCTGGCTATGGATATCAATGTAAAAAACATAGCATACTAAATTTCTATCACAATAACTCGAAGGGATGGAGCAACTCAACGTTCGAAAACATGCACACACATGCAATAATTTTAGTGTAACCAACAAATATTCTATTACTAGTACATGTTTACACAAGTAAAACTTTTGCTGATTAATTTAAAAATTGACATGTGTAAAAATGTTGAAGCAATTGATGTAAAAATAACTACTACATGGTGGAGAAGATGAAATAATTAAGGCCCTTATAATAGGGAAAGTTGAACAAACCAAGGAACAATGCAACTAGGCTTTGCATGTATTGTAATGCAAAGGTTTTTGACACATGTTTTGTGACAAGAAAACTATAAAAACAAATATTAATTGTATGTATGCTTATAGAACAGATTTTTTGTTCATAACTATTATTAGATAATTTGGAAACTAACATAATTAAACTAACAATATCTAAGTTGCCAAGTTGTAAACCTTTTATATGGGCCTAGATCACAAGTAATGTTTCAAATTTGAAATGATGTACAATGTAGTAACATTTGTGTAGTGGAATGTGATTAACGATATCACAAAATGATAGTACTATTGAAAGGACCAAAACTTCATGAATGATGGTTGAAAATGTTAAAACAAAAGTCAATTATGGAGTGTTGCTATGTAAGTTGAAAATTGAATTAACACATAGTGTAACAAACGAACCCAAAAAACTAAAGGTTGAAAAGACATACCAACCAATTGAAGCACAACAAAAGTTATTCAATGTTTGCGAATTTAAGGATTTCAAAACTCCACGAACCTTCAAATTTGTGCCAGAAGTGAATGAGTTTCAAAGAGAATATGCTAATAAAAAAACAATTTTCTTGCAAAAGCACAATGCACTTCCTTACCCAGGTTAGTCTAAAGTTCTTCATCAATTGTTGCTTGAATATATGATGTAAGAAATTGATTTAATGAAGTTTCCTAAACAATGTAACATGTCAAATTTTATGCAAGATACATGAAAGTAATGTTGGAGGTTTTCGGATTAAAGTATGTGGATATTGAAGACAACTTCACTAATTGGAAGGCAAAAAAAATGTTGAAAGAAATGGTCATAGGAGACCTCGCAACATTTGAAATGTACAAGTTTTCTTCGGACTTTAAGATTGTGGACATGAACATGTGGTTAGATTTATCATTTGAACAAGCTTCCAACTTGATAGAACACATGGCCAACAAAAATACACATAATGAAAAATCCTCAACTACAAACCCAACGAACGTAGCAATTACATCACAAACAAAAAATGAAAAGAAATAAATGAGCTTATTAGTGTGTATACAATCACTTACAAGCAAGTTTTAAGTTCTTGATTGTTTTGTTTGTTTAGCCTTTACACCATTATTGTATGGCTAAACTGTTGTGGTCTTGATGCAAGTGATGTTCAATGTCCTAGTTGTTGTGTGGATGCACCAATGTAATGTTAATACATATGATATTAGTAAATATTAACATGTAATTTGCAATGTTATGTATGTAGGGACACAAGTCGAATGTATGTTAGACAATCAATTGATGCAAAAAAGAAGATTTGAACAAGATGCACATTGCCTCCAAAGAAGATGAAACATGATGCTTCCAAATTCAACCATTCCACATGCACTTTAGTCTTCATATTGATATACCATTACCAAGAAGTATTTAGCTGATAGAAAAGAAAAACAGCTTATAAAAATGTTTAAGATGAATATTAAATTAAGATATAATGTACTTAGAGGACGCCCTTCATGTGATCCAATTAATTGGAAGCAACAAAGATAAGACATAACATATCATATTGTACAGTTATATCTTTTTGTTTATTATCATAATAAAAGATAAAATAAATTTTTTTTTCCACATTATGAAAAAGAATGAAAAAAGATGCACATTACATACCAATTTTAAAATAGTCATGGCTATGTTCACAAAATTGAATGAAGTTTATGCCACCATACACAAACTTGTTAAAACACAACTTGTTAAGATTTTCTTGAAGAACCATAGGCACACTTTTGTTGAACCCAATTGCCACCCCTTTGCACTTTTTGAAAAGAATGGCCACACGGATCTAAAAATTGAAAAACCAAACAATGATTTATATACACACACACCAACTCATATAGTCTTTATCTCCACAAATTAAATACTAACACCATGTCTCCATATGTATCTCTAGCATCCGCAAGTAGACATCCTAGCATAATTTCCAAAAAACAAACAAATATGTGTACCTAATTGAATACAAAGGTTATAGATATAACTCCTTTCACCAATCCACCCCACCAAATAATAACTTACACAAATGAACTAATGTCATCATCATTATATGAGTTTCTTAATATTCTAAAACGATGTTAAGAATACACCAATCAAATTAATGAATGAATTGAAACATACTCCATCTAGACTAAATATTACTCCATATGGCATGAGCTACACCCTCTATATAACATCAAATTTGACTCTCCTCTCTCACTTTCTCTTAGGCTAAAACTAGAAAAGCACCATCAATTTTTTATTTGCCTATTGAGTGAAGACAAAGTGGTACAACTTAAAACATGAGCTATGCCCCTTGTGCAACCCCAGAGAGTTGAATATTGTGGAATAGAAAGGCACAAACTTTATCATGGAAATAATTAGTTTAAAAACATCATGTGTCATCTAGAGCACTTACGTACTTAGCAACAACTAAGGATCGAAATCCTTGCTTTGCAAATTTGTCAATCACTCAATGTACATTTGTAATAATCTCTATTTTTCTGATAGCCAAATCCAATATTTGCAAATCTACAAAATAATTATTAAGTGATTGTCTATAAAGATCAAATGAGGAAATCCTAACTCAACAAGGGGTTTTCTCTTTGAAGCTAAGGCGTTTATTAGCTAGACAACATAGCTTGGAAATAATTGGTATATGAAACATTTCAAAATTTAGTAATAGAAATTTACTTCATTGCACATCATGTGACCGCCTCATCTCAATCAAACAAATCATCACACCTAACCTCCAATTTAGAAAAGATGATGTGGATAGAGTATCATGCAATAATCAATTGTATGGAATGTGTGCACCCAAAACAATAATAGATCAAAACCTATATAGAAGAAGGCTTTGTTTAGTCAATAGCAAAACTATCTTTTTCTTTGTAGAAACCATGAAAGGTTTACCAAAGAAAGTGAGTTTGGATGTTGATGTAAACAATCCAAACATGGAACTTCAATTAGCATAGGAAACATAGTGGCACCTACTCAGGAGCACCTTTATTTAGACAATATCATTTTCCATTAGAACCATCAATGTAAGTTAGAGTTATCCTCTTTTCTAATGGGTTGAATGGCAGGAAATGAATCTTTGTTATGTTTACACATGCTTGCAAATCATTAAACATACATGAACTTTAATGATACATTTCACTACAAAGATAACTAAAGGTGACCCAATTCCCTTTCTTTAACTATTGTTGTACTAAGAAAGTCAACCTCTTACCTCTTTGGGATTAGCCATGATTCCAACAATTGTTGCATCAATAACATCCTGATTTTCAAGCTTGGATATTATATCTACAAGCAAGCACACCAAATCCTTGTCAACACCCCTAGTAATTACTTGCAATCCATTCCCACAATTGAACTTAAAAAACATAAGCAAACACTCGAAACACTCTAAAGGACTCACAAAATATTTACTTCTAAAAATGTGGGTAAAGAAAATAGCTTGCTTCAGTATTGTGTTTAACTTGAAACATGAACTTACAAGAAAATACCTTTGCACTTCACATACAAGGAGCAATATTCCACTCTCAGCTTTTGCATACCTCAATAAGGTTTTTGTCAACTATCCACTTGTTTAAGGTAAATGTTCTTGTCTTGTCACTACAAAGCACATCCATTCCAACCATGTCCTCAATGGTAGTCATGCACTTTGTAATAACACCTTGCATTCAATCAAAAAGTTTCGTGATCACTCAAACAACACCAACTTTGGAATAAGCAAGTCCTAGATGCCCTTGTCCATATACATGCATCAACTTGATGGAATGACAAAAGTAAGTAGGTAATCGTGTGACAAAGCCCAAAACAATAAAATGAAAAACCTGTTGGGAGAATTGATGGGAACCAATGGCCATGGTGATAGATAAAACTCTAGGCATGGCAATATGGATGCCACCAATGAGCAACACTAATAGGTTTTTTATCCCCTCATGGTATGGATGATGTTGGACGAGGTACATGATAAAAATTTCAACAATGATGCCTATGGCAATTGAAATGATATAGAAATTACCAATTGTTGTAAGAACCTACAAAAACCCATAAAATCTTAATCATCATGTTTCACATGTCCAAGATAGAAGAAACGAAAGCCATATAAAAATGGGGGAACATGCCAATGCAGGTAAAAACAATGATAAGAAGACACACAGATAGTGAGAGAACCTTTTGGAAATGGCCCACGTTGTTTGTGTAGTCCACCAAGTGAGCAACCTTTCCAAGAAAAGTGTGCACACCGATGGCAATGACAACAACTTCAATCTCCCCTTTCTTACATGTAGATCCAAAGAAGACCTCATCTCATGGCTTCTTTGTAATTGGCATTGATTCTCTAGTTAATGCAGATTGGTCGACAAAAGACCATGGGCAAGCCATATTATGTGAAAAAACTTATAATCTTTGTCTTTCTTTTAGAATGTTTATTCAGGAGCTTACAATAACTACCATAATCATAACAAAGTTACATAACATGCTATTCAATTTATTTGAGATTTCAATGAATTTTTAGCATGCAATTACCAATTTCACCATCCTAATTTATCAAACTTGATTCAAGAACTCAACTATACACACAAACAGAAATGTTCCATCTTGAAAAAATTTAATTCATTATAAAGAACTGTGTAGCACCTTTTTGATTTTCAAAGGACTTCCATCAAGAAGGTGAGCAATAGTAGGGATGATGTCACCTAATTTTATATTAATGACATCTCTTAACACCAAGATCACAGCATCTTGCTCAAATCATTTCCCATCACAAAATACATGATAACAAAAAGTAAAATAAATTTCACTATCATGGCGTGGGAAAACATAGCTAGACTTTGATGACACACTATCATTTTCAAAACAGGAAAACCTTCATCAAGTTGAAACAATTCATCACATAAACCAAAGAACTTGTCCAAATACCTTAAGCCCTAAAGAGGTTTCTAGACATGCTGCTGGAGAAATGATGACATCATTGGAAGATCAAATTAATATGTGTTGATAAACCTTGGTCTTAGGTGTGAGATGAGCCATGAAGGTTGTTGTAACATTGCCAGCATTGTTCTTTTCAAAAAAACTTAAGTTCACAAACAACAATACTAGAATACCCAAAAAATCTTCCAAATTTGGTGGCATACCTTACAAATATATTTCATATGAAAGCATGATCAGACCCAAAACAAAAAGACAACTGGGTGAAATAAAAATAGCAAGCAAAGCTGAAAGCAACAAAAGGAATATGGTCATAGGAACTCATCAAAAATAACATGCAATTGTGTATTGTCTACTCTTGGGTACTTTTTTAACATTACATTCCCCCCATTCCTACTTGCCTTTTTCTAATACCATATCACCACTTCTGTGAATATACACCTTTTTTGTTCCCTTTCACCTTCCATCTCCATTCATTCAAAAGGTCTTTAATCAAAGATTTCAAATGTCAAACCAATTTTAAAATTTTCACATCTTTTAAATCTTGTTTCAATGTCCTTGAGAAACTATTATAGCCTTAGTTGTGTGTCACTAAAAATAAACATAGTTGATGTATTTTTTCCTTTTCTTTTTTTAGATGCACCTATTTCAAGGCTTAAACCACTTTATTGTGTCATCAATGAATCAAGTTAGCATAAATACTATTTAAGGTATTGTGCTAATGAATCTCCAAGATTACATCTGACCATCAATATGACATTCACAAAGATCTAGTTAGCTGTGATGTTTGTCATAAAACTATGATGATACCATTGCAAAACAAACCAATGCGAGAATAATAATAAAAAAACTACTCAAAAGTTTTGGATGAAGTGAAATGGCCAAATTTGTAAGCATTATGGCAATAGCTAAAGCAATTGTGTTCCTCTTTAATAAAGACATCAACATATCCCAACGCCTCCTTATAAATTTTTTGCGAAACATAAAAATGTGAGTCCAATATATTACCTTGTAGTGTTCTATTTGCTAATTATACCTTCCTTGTAGAATGGGACAAGACAAATGTGAAATACCAATATATTACCTTTCATAACATAACAAGGAATTGGCAAATGTAACAAAGGTGTATTTGCCACAAATGCTAGTGCAGATGGGTTACTGACAAGTATTAAAATTTGTTCTATTTTTAATTTGGATTCTAGTTCATTTGTGATACTACTGGAACTTTTTGGGGTCACACATGTTGTTCTACCCCCTGCAAATTGTTGTGGGGATGTAACTGCACCATAAACCTTGGTTGGAGATGTATCAGAAAGTAAGGTTATCAGAGCGGATGGTTTCCAACAAATTGTCAGCTAGCTGCTGTGCATCATCCAAACTCTTGAAGTTATCACTAATGATATGAAGGTGTGATGAAAACAAAAAGTTTTTCAAAATAAAGTACGAGTGTCCACAAGAGCCTAGTTACTATCAAGCAAAGAGCCCCAATGCTTACATTTGGCAATTGGATAGTCCACGAGAAGTGTGTTGTAATGTTAAGTATCAATATAGTAAAGTTTATCATGCTTTCACATTATTTCTCCAAGAAAAAACTTGACCTAAGTACTATAAAACCCTTCATGTAAACACAATTTCGACACTATTGAATTTGTAAATGCATTACCTAACTGCTAAGAATGATTATGATACTTACCCCACCATTTTGTATTGTTCCTGCAAAAGGTAAACCTTGCTTTAGTATATCTTTTACTAGAGTTGTTGCTGCATCCACTACCTTGATACACTCTATGGTGTCCTTCAACTGCAAGGAAAGCTCAGTTAAAAAATATATATTCAATTTGAATGCACACTTGCATCGACAATGTTAGACTTTTTTTGTCTTTTTCCACCATCACCACACCACTGATCTAGAGGGGTCTAAAGGCAACTATGAACATTGTTTACAGATTAGGGTTATTGTTTGTCTACAGTTTGTGTACAACTCTTCATGTCACCTATTATTCAAAGTCTTAAGATCTTGTTTGAGATCTGGAATAAGGACAGCTAAAGGCCTCATGAACGTTCAGTATTTTTGGCTAGCGCTCAAAGGTGCCTCCTCAAAAAAATAAAATAGTTGTTTTGTTTTTTGGCTGAAATTTGATGACATGGACCATCACACTAATACACTTGTAATGGGCTTTTGGTTTTGTTTTGTTTTGTTTTTTGTTTTTTTGTTTTCTTGTGCATAAAGCATTCACAATGCAATGGGCACATGAAATTGTGTCACCAAAAAAGGTCATTGTTGTAAAGTTCTTTTTTAATAATAATTTATCTTTGTTATGGGGATTCATGTTTTCAAAGCTTGTGGTGGAAAGAATTGAAGACTAAAACTCATTTTGACATTGTTGAAGAGATTTGGCATATTATGTTCAAAATGTTGAACACAAAATATTTGCAACATATAGAATGACATTTTCAACTGATAATACTTATTTTTCATTGTGTTCAAAATCATCCCAATAAGAAGAATGAAGAAACCATTCCAAATTTGATGATGTAA
>Ga0116227_10010208_pt1 | contig 16547 bp, 12 predicted proteins | sample S1TSphgellanicum_FD_89693 | JGI IMG/M metagenome (GOLD analysis project Ga0116227, IMG submission 89693) | Host-associated microbial communities from peat moss isolated from Minnesota, USA - S1T2_Fb - Sphagnum magellanicum MG | ecosystem: Host-associated > Plants > Peat moss > Unclassified...
AATCCCTCCTCGTAGCATCCCTGTTGGCAGCTGTGGCACTGGCTGCATGCAACAAGAGCAGCGACCAAGCAGCTGCCCCGGCTAGCGATGCATCGGCTGCTTCGGCACCTGCTGCTGCTTCGGATGCAGGCGCTGCTGCTTCGAGCGCTGCTGCTGCGAGCGACGCTGCTGCTTCGGCTACTACCGCTGCTTCGGACGCAGGCGCTGCAGCTTCGGATGCTGCTGCTTCGGCTGCTGCTCCGGCTTCGGGCGCAAGCCAGTAAGCTGTCGTACAGGGTTCGCCTCTGGGCGAAAACTGCACCGGCGGATCAACCCGATCTGCTGGTGCAGTAAAGCAAAACGCCACGGATTCACATCCGTGGCGTTTTGCCTTTCTGAGGCCCTTTCTGAGGCCGGTTCTTTCTAAGTCCGATTCTGTCTGAGGCGGATTATTACAGACTGATTATTGCAAGCCAGCTCTTTCAGTTCAGTTGATTCAGGTCAGCGTTTTCGCGCCGACCTTCTTAACCTGACACATTCCCTTCAATCTGATTTTCAATCCGCAGACGGCGCCGTCCGCTCTTCGAAGAACTCGCGCACCACGTCGATCTCCCGGGTCCGCTTGAAAGGCGGCAGGCTCTGCCATATACGGCGCCCATAGGGTTTGTCGACAAGACGCGTGTCGCAGATCATCAGCACGCCGCGATCGGTCTCCGCGCGAATCAGACGCCCTGCGCCCTGCTTGAGCGTAATCACCGCCTGCGGCAACTGGTGAACCGCAAACGGGCTCAAGCCCTTCTTGGTCAATGCATCGAGCCGGGCGGACAGCACCGGGTCGTCGGGCGGCGCAAACGGCAGCTTGTCGATCACCACGAGCGACAGCGCGTCGCCACGCACGTCCACGCCTTCCCAGAAGCTCTGGCTGCCCACCAGGATGGCGTTGCCATAGGAGCGGAAACGATCCAGCAATTCCGTGCGGCTCGCGTCGCCCTGCACCAGCAGCGGGTAATTCCAGCCGCGCTTCTCGATCGTATCGCGTAGCTTCGTCGCGATCTTGTCGACGGCGCGCAAGGTCGTGCAGAGCATGAACACGCCGCCGCCCGACGCCTCGATAGCCGGCAACGCGGCTTCGAACACCGCGTCGGTGAACATCGGCGAGGACGGCTGCGGCAGATTGCGTGGCACGTACAGCAGACCCTGAGTCGGATAGTCGAAGGGGCTCGGCAGCGTCATCGAGCGGCGCGCGTTCAGGCCCATCTGCGCCGCATAGTGCGTGAAATCGCCGCGCACCGAGAGCGTCGCCGACGTGAAGATCCACGCGCGCGGCACGCCGGCGCGCTGCTTGGCGAAGATCGGCGCCACCGACAGCGGCGTTTCGTGCAACTGCACGGTATGCGCGAACACTTCGATCCAGCGCACCTTTTCGTTCGGATCGGCCGCGGCGGCCTTGGCGTCTGTGGCACCCGCAGCGGCGTCGCGTTCGGTTTCCGTAGGCGGCGTGGTCCAGCCCGCCAGGATGCCCTGCAACTCGCGGGCGCGCCGCAGACAGGCGCCAATCGACTCGGCGCGCTCCGCCTGGCTCGACAGCGCATCGGCGAGCGCGGTCAGTTCCGTCTCAAGCGTTTCGAGCGCGGGGAACAGCGGATGATCGTCGGGCAACTGGCCGATCGAGAGCCGCACCGAGTCCTCCCTGAAAGCCAGGCGCACGTCGCGCGCCGAGCGTTCGAGCGCCGCGCCGAGCTTCACCCAGTCGACCACCTCACGCGCATGGCCGAGACCCTCGGCTACCGAATCGCGGGCGAGTTCGAGAAACTGCGCGGTGGAGAGCGTCTCGCCGAAGAACAGCGTGGCGGTTTCCGGCAATTGATGCGCTTCGTCGAAGACGATGGTATTGGCGGTGGGCAGCAGTTCGGCCATGCCCGTGTCGCGCAACATGATGTCCGCGAAAAACAGGTGGTGGTTGACCACCACGATGTCAGCCTGCTGCGCCTCGCGACGCGCCTGCATCACGAAGCACTCCTTGTAGTGCGGGCACTCCTGGCCGAGGCAGTTTTCACGGGTCGAGGTCACCATCGACCAGACCGCGGCCGTCTCCGGCACGCTCGCGAGCTCGGCCTTGTCGCCGGTGCGCGTGATCTTCGCAAAGCGGATGATGTCCTGCAGATACGAGGTTTCCTGGCGCGACGGCAAGCGGCCGTTGTCCGCCGTACGCTGCAGATAGTAGTGGCACAGATAGTTCGCGCGACCCTTGAGCATCGCCACCGTGACCGGCACGGCCAGCGCATCGCGCACAGTCGGGATATCGCGCTGGAACAACTGGTCCTGCAAGTGCTTGGTGCCGGTCGAGACGATCACCTTGCCGCCCCATAGCATGGCCGGCACGAGGTACGCGTAGGTCTTGCCGGTGCCCGTCCCCGCCTCCACGATCAATGTGTTCTCGCTGCCGTCGAGGCCGCCTTCTGCGTCGCTCGTTGCGGTGTCCGAAGCGGCGGCCGCCTGCGTGTCTCCCGTAGGCGCCTGCAGACGCCGCGCGGGCCGCTTCTGCGCCTCGAACATCGCCGGCTCGGGCATGGCGCGGCCCGACGCTTCCATGGCGGCGGCGACCGCGCGCGCCATCTCGATCTGCGAGGCCCGCGAGCGGTAACCGTCGATCTGGCGCGCAAGCAGGCCGTCGGCGGCGAAAATGTCGTCGAGCTCGGTCTTGCGGCGGGGGTTCAGCGAGGACGCGAGCGCGTTCCCGGCGGCGCGTGGCTCGCGTGCGGGCGCTTCGTCGTCCGACGAGCTGCGCGAAGAAGTAACAAGCGGTGAATTCAAGGCAAGCGTTTCCTGCAAAATCCGGTGCGCGCGGGGCGACCCGGCGCCTGCCAGGTCGCGCGCCTAAGCGCGCGTGTCCGGTTCGAGCTGCAACTGCAGCAAGATAATGGTGTCCTTGACCTTGAGCTTGCGCTTTTTAAGGCGCTGCAACTCGAGGTCGTCGAAGCCGGGCTCATCCGACATTTTGTCGATCAGACGATCCAGTCCACTATGTTCCGATTCCAGTTGCAGAATGCGGTCCTGAAGTGCGTTCGCGTCGATGACGTGATGATGGTCGCGCATGCTCGCCTCCTCTTGCTATGCGGCGCCGACTGCCTCGTGCAGCCCAGACGCCTGAGGTTGCTGTCCGGCTAAAAACGCGTTACTGCTGCTGTTGCTGCAGCTTTTGCTGCTCCTGCTGTTGCTGCTGTTCCTGCAACTGCTCCTGCTGTTTTTGCGCCGCCTTGTCGGCAGCCTGCTTCTGGCGGGTCTCGACGTCCTGCCTGTGCTGCGCGGCCGTCTCCTGCTTGCGCTGGTAGCTCTCCTGCTTCTCGACGCGCTCCTGCGCCTTCTGCGCGCCCTGCTGACGGGCCTGCTCGAGTTGGGTCTGGAAGTTCGCCTGCTTCTGGTCGTACGCCTGCTGGTTCGCGGCCGCCTGCGGCACGCTCACGCCACGCTGCGCCTGATCCAGCGCATGCTGCTGCACCTTCTGCTGATAAGACTGCTCGTTGGCCGCGCGCTGCGGCGCCTCGGCCGCACGCTGCGCCTGATCTAGCTGATGCTGGCGCTGCTTGTCCTCGTACGCCGCGGCATTGCGCGCGTCGTCCGCAGCGCGCTGCGGGGCATTGGCCTCGTCCTGCGCGCGCTGCAACGCCGCCTTCTCGTCGCGCTGCTGCGCGCGCGACGTACGCTCTTCCGCATCCAGCGCGAGCTGCTCCTTGCGGATATCGGCCTGCACGGTGCGCATCCGGTCACGCGCCTTGTCGATACAGTAGTTCACAAAGAACTTGCTGTAGCAGTCATGCTCGGCAACCGCGAAGTTATAGTTGTTTTCCGCGCTGCGGTGGTTCAGCACCGTTTGCCGCGCGTCGAAATCGTTGCCGGGCGCCGCACCCGATGCGGCGTCCGCGCTCGCCGCCCTGGCATCCGAGGCGCCGGCCGGGCCGCCCAGTTGGCCGTCGTCGGCGCGCAGTGCCGTACCCGAGGCTGCCGAGCCTTTCATCCCCGCCGACCCCGCGGACGCGGCGGACGGCATGGCCGAACCTGCTAACGCCGGCTGGTCTTGCGCAAACGCCGGTGCGGACACGGCGAAAGAGGCGGCGGCAACGCCAAGTGCTGCGCAGGTGAAAAGCGGCGCGGCACGTGTGGCGAGAAGCGAAGCAAGTGGAAAACGGGAGATCGGCAACGTCGTAGATGGGCAACGGAACATGCCCGAAATTCTATCACCCCGCGGTTGAGCCCTTTGGCATTTATGGCAAAATGCCCCGCTTCAGCAACCCGGTCGCAGCGTGCACGCGTCCCGCGTGCCGCCATGCGCGGCCTTAGATTGAGTCCGGCAGGAACACCTAGACCCTATGACGGAAACCGTAGCACTCAAGATCGTACAGCGCATCGCCAGCGAACTCTCCGTGCAGCCGCGCCAGGTCGCAGCGGCGGTGCAACTCCTCGACGAAGGCGCGACTGTTCCGTTTATCGCGCGTTACCGCAAGGAAGTGACCGACAATCTCGACGACACGCAGTTGCGTAACCTCGAGGAACGGCTCCTGTATCTGCGCGAACTGGAAGACCGCCGCGCGTCGATCGTCGCGAGCATCGACGAACAGGGCAAGATGACCGACGAGTTGCGCGCCGCGATTGAAGGGGCGGACAGCAAGCAGGTGCTGGAAGACCTGTATCTGCCTTACAAACCGAAACGCCGCACGCGCGCGCAGATCGCCCGCGAAGCGGGGCTCCAGCCGCTGGCCGACGCGCTGCTCGGCAATGCCCTGCTCGATCCGCAGACCGAAGCCGCTCAGTACGTGGACGCCGAAAAGGGCGTGGCCGACGTGAAGGCGGCGCTGGACGGCGCGCGCGACATCCTGTCGGAGCAATTCGGCGAAACCGCCGAGCTGCTCGGCAAGCTGCGCGAGTACCTGTTCAACCAGGGCGTGGTGTCGTCGAAAGTGGTGGAAGGCAAGGAAAGCGCGGAAGAAGAGAAATTCCGCGATTACTACGACTATTCGGAAACCATCAGGACGGTGCCGTCGCATCGCGCACTCGCCCTGTTCCGCGGCCGCAATGCCGGCGTGCTGCTGGTCAAGCTCGGGCTCGGCGAAGAACTGGACGCGCAGGTGCCGCATCCGGGCGAAGCGCTCATCGCGCGCCACTTCGGCATCGCCAACCAGAACCGTCCGGCCGACAAGTGGCTCGCCGACGTGTGCCGCTGGTGCTGGCGCGTGAAGGTGCAGCCGCACATCGAAAACGAACTGCTCACCAATCTGCGCGAAGAAGCCGAGCATGAGGCGATCCGCGTGTTTGCCCGCAACCTGAAGGATCTGCTGCTGGCCGCGCCGGCGGGACCGAAGGCTGTGATCGGCCTCGATCCGGGGATGCGCACCGGCGTGAAGGTGGCCGTGGTCGATCGGACCGGCAAGGTGCTCACCACCGACGTGATCTACCCGCACGAGCCGCGCCGCGACTGGGACGGCTCGATCGCCAAGCTCGCACGGATCTGCGCGCAGACCCAGGCCGAGCTGATCAGCATTGGCAACGGCACGGCGTCGCGCGAGACCGACAAGCTGGCGAGCGAGCTGATCGCGCGCCATCCGGAGTTCAAGCTGCAGAAGATCGTCGTGTCCGAAGCGGGCGCGTCGGTGTATTCGGCTTCAGAGCTGGCGGCGAAGGAATTCCCCGACATGGACGTGTCGCTGCGCGGCGCGGTGTCGATTGCGCGTCGTCTGCAGGATCCGCTCGCCGAGCTCGTGAAGATCGAGCCGAAGGCGATTGGCGTCGGCCAGTACCAGCACGACGTGAACCAGCGTGAACTGGCGCGTTCGCTCGATGCGGTGGTCGAAGACTGCGTGAACGCCGTGGGCGTGGATGCGAATACGGCGTCCGTGGCGCTGCTCGCGCGCGTCTCCGGACTGAACGCGACGCTCGCGCGCAATATCGTCGACTTCCGCGATGCGAACGGTCCGTTCCCCTCGCGCGAACATCTGCGCAAGGTGCCGCGTCTGGGCGACAAGACTTTCGAACAGGCCGCCGGCTTCCTGCGTATCAACAACGGCGAGAATCCGCTCGACCGCTCGTCGGTGCACCCGGAAGCGTATCCGGTGGTCGAACGCATGCTGGCGAAGATCAACAAGCATGTGGGCGATGTGCTGGGCAATCGGGAGGCGCTGTCGGGCCTGTCGCCGGCTGAGTTCGTCGACGATCGCTTCGGTCTGCCGACCGTGCGCGACATCCTGTCCGAACTCGAAAAGCCGGGCCGCGACCCGCGCCCCGAGTTCAAGACCGCCACCTTCCGCGAAGGCGTCGAGAAGATCTCCGACCTGTCGCCGGGCATGGTGCTCGAAGGCGTCGTGACCAACGTGGCGGCCTTCGGTGCGTTCATCGATATCGGCGTGCATCAGGACGGTCTGGTCCACGTGTCGGCGCTGTCGACGAAGTTCATCAAGGACCCGCACGAAGTCGTCAAGGCCGGTCAGATCGTCAAGGTCAAGGTGCTCGAAGTGGACGTGAAGCGTCAGCGCATTTCGCTGACCATGCGTCTCGCGGATGACTTCGGCGCAGCCGGCGCGGCAAGCTCGGCGCCGCGCAGCGGCGGCCAGCAGGACCGTGGCGGCGCCCGTCCGGGCGGCGCTGGACGTGGCGCACCGCAGCGCTCGCGTGAGCCGGAACCGGCCGGTGCCATGGCGGCGGCGTTCGCCAAGCTCAAGCGTTAAGTTGATTAAGGCGGTACGTCGGCCAGCCCGGCGCGCCGCACACGCCGCACGACGAAAAGCCCACGCAGTTCACAAGACTGCGTGGGCTTTTTTATTGCCCGCTCCCCGCTCCACTCCGCCGCCCGCTCAAACCGGCTGAGGCGCAGCAGCCAACCTCAAATCTCGATCTTCGTCCCCAACTCCACAACGCGATTCGCCGGGATGCTGAAAAAATCGGTCGGCTTGGCCGCGTTCTGATGCATCCACGCAAACACCCGCTCGCGCCACACGGACATGCCGGGCAACTGCGTCGGCACCACCGTTTCGCGCGCGAGGAAGAACGACGTGTCCATCAATTCGAAGGTCATGTCGTGCATGCGGCCCACATCGGTCAGCACCGCCTTCACATCGGGCGTCTCGTTGAAGCCGTAGGCCGCTTTCACCAGAAACAGCCCGCCACCGATCTCCTTGACCGTGACGCGGTCCGCGTCGTTCACATACGGAATATCGAGCGTCGAGAAGGTCAGGAAAATGGTGCGCTCGTGCAGCACCTTGTTGTGCTTCAGATTGTGCAGCAGGCTCACCGGCACGAGCGTATCGCTGCCGGTCAGATAGATCGCCGTCCCCGAGACGCGATGCGGCGGATGAGCGAGCAGCCCTTGCAGGAACGGCATCAGCGGAATACCGTCGGCCGCCGTGCGCTCCTTGACGATCATCCTGCCCTTGAACCAGGTCATCAGCAGGAAGAACAGCAGCGCGCCGATCCCGAGCGGCAGCCAGCCGCCCTCCGCGACCTTCAGCAGGTTGGCGCCGAAGAAGCCCAGATCGACCACCATCAAACCGCCGATGATCAGCGCAACCAGCAGCTTGTTCCACTTCCACACGTTCACCATCACCACGCAGGCGAGGATCGTGGTGATCACCATGGTGGCCGTCACCGCGATACCGTAGGCCGCAGCGAGGTTGTCCGAACTCTTGAAGGCCACCACGATGCACAGGATGATGAACAGCAGCAGCCAGTTCACCACCGGCACGTAGATCTGCCCGATCGCCAGATCCGAGGTATGCAGGATCTTCATGCGCGGCACGTAGCCGAGCTGGATGGCCTGGCTCGTCAGCGAGTAAGCGCCGGAAATCACCGCTTGCGACGCGATCACAGTGGCCACCGTCGACAGTACGACGAGCGGCAGCAGCGCCCAGTCAGGCGCGAGCAGGAAGAACGGGTTTTCGATGGCCTTCGGGTCGTGCATCAGCAAGGCGCCCTGCCCGAAGTAGTTCATCACCAGCGACGGCATCACGAGCGCGTACCAGGCCACCCGGATGGGCTTGGCGCCGAAGTGGCCCATGTCGGCATACAAGGCTTCCGCGCCGGTCAGCACCAGCACCACCGAGCCGAGCACGACATACGCCTGCAGCACGTGCGCCGCCATGAACGAATAAGCGTAGTAGGGATTGAGCGCGCGAATCACATTGGGCGACTGCACGATATGGGCGAGGCCGAGCAGCCCGATCACCACGAACCAGATCACCATGATCGGTCCGAACAGACGCCCCACCAGCGCGGTGCCGTGCCGCTGGATCCAGAACAGCACGATGAGAATGACGATGGTCAGCGGCAGCACCAGATGCGACAGATTGGGCGCCGCGATCTCCAGCCCTTCGACGGCGGAGATCACCGAGATGGCCGGCGTAATCACCGCGTCGCCGTAGAACATGCAGGCGCCGAAGATGCCCAGCATCATCAGCAAACCGGCCAGCCTCTTCTTCGGATCCACCGAGCGCAGCGCCAGCGCCATCAGCGCGAGCACGCCGCCTTCGCCGTTGTTGTCCGCGCGCATGACGAACATCACATACTTGACCCCGACCACGATCACAATGGCCCAGAACAGCAGCGAGATCACACCCAGGATGGACTGGTCGGTCAACGGGATACCATGCGCCGGGCTGAACGCCTCTTTCAGCGAATACAACGGGCTCGTGCCGATGTCGCCGAACACCACTCCGATCGCAGCCAGTGCGAGCGTGGGCAGAGGCTGTTTGTGCAAGTGATGGGTATCTGTCATAAACGCAAAGTATCCGTTCCTGATCGGAAAAACGAGCGCTATTCTAAACTGCCTGTAAGGTAGCACTCCGGCCTGTTGTGCTGACACCACTGGTTACGCCACGGCTTGCTTCACCTCAGCAAAAAAAAACGGAGCCCCAAAGGGCCCCGTCCTGGCGGATTCGATGCGACACGCGGAACGTGTCCATTCGCATCACTGATCCGATCGTTCCTGCGCGGTACCGCGCTTGATCCATGCACCGAGGTTATGCGGACGCACTGTGTCCCACTCCTCGAACGGCTGGTGAATCCACGGATTGGTGGGCAGGAACTGCACGTGATAGTCGGGCTTCACTTTCGAGCAACCCTTGTACCAGAGCACCGCCGAGCGCACCGCCGTGATGGCCGGATAGCGCTCCTTCAGATGCTGCTGCACGCGCGCCAGCGTCACGCCCGAGTCGACCAGGTCGTCGACCAGCAGCACGTTGCCGGACAGTTCGCCGCGCGTCAGCGTGATGTATTGTGCGATGTCGAGTTCGCCCTGCTCCGTGCCGGCCGCTTCGCGATACGAACTGGTGGCCAGAATCGCCAGCGGCAGATCGTAGATGCGCGAGAGCTGATCGCCCACGCGCAAGCCGCCGCGCGCGAGGCACAGGATCTTGTCGAACTTCCAGCCCGACTCGTGGACAGCCAGCGCCAGCAGTTCGATCAGGCGGTGATACTCGTCCCAACCGACCCACAGGTTCTTGTCGTCGTTGCGCGGGTCCTTCATCGCAATCATCGGTACACCCTGGGTCATGAGTTAAACCTTGAACGGGTGGCGAAGAAGAATGGTTTCGTCACGATCCGGGCCGGTCGAAACCATGTCGATCGGCACGCCGGCCACTTCCTGCACGCGTGTCAGGTAAGCGCGGGCGTTCGCCGGCAGCTTGTCCCATTCCTTGATGCCGACGGTGCTTTCCTTCCAGCCGCCGAACGTCTCGTACACCGGTACGCAACGCTCCACTTCCGTCGCACCGCGCGGCAGAATATCGCAGTCCTTGCCATCCACCGTGTAGCCGACGCACAGCTTCACTTCGTCGAGACCGTCGAGCACGTCGAGCTTGGTCATGCACAGGCCCGAGATGCCGTTGATCTGGATCGAACGGCGCAGTGCCGCCGCATCGAGCCAGCCGGTGCGGCGCGGACGGCCGGTGACCGAACCGAATTCCTTGCCGACGGTAGCCAGGTTAAGGCCGACCTGGTCCTGACGATTGGCGTTGTCCGCATCGTACAGTTCGCTCGGGAACGGGCCCGAACCGACGCGCGTGCAGTACGCCTTGGTGATGCCGAGAATGTAGTTCAGCTTTTGCGGACCGACGCCCGCGCCTGCAGCAGCCGCACCGGCCACGCAGTTGCTCGACGTGACATACGGATAGGTACCGTGGTCGATGTCGAGCAGCGTGCCTTGCGCGCCTTCGAACAGCAGGTTGACGCCCCTGGCGTTTTCGTCATACAAGCGGCGCGACACGTCCGTGACCATCGGCTTCAGACGGTCGGCGTAGCTGAGCATCAAGTCGAGCGTCTGCTGGAAGTCGACAGCGTCGACGCCCAGGTATTGCGTCAACACGAAGTTATGGTAATCGAGGTTTTCACGCAGACGTTCGGCGAAGCTTTCCGGCTCGAACAGGTCCTGCACGCGCAAACCGCGGCGCGCCACCTTGTCTTCGTAAGCTGGCCCGATGCCGCGTCCGGTGGTGCCGATCTTGGCCGCGCCACGGCGCTTTTCGCGGCCCTGGTCGATGGCGATGTGATACGGCAGGATCAGGGTGGTAGCTTCGGAAATGAAGAGGCGATTCTGGACATTCACCCCGGCGGCTTCGAGCTCGCCAATTTCCTTGAACAGCGCTTCCGGCGACAACACGACGCCATTGCCGATGTAGCACGCGACGCCGGGATGCATGATGCCCGACGGAATCAGGCGCAAGATGGTTTTCTTGCCGCCGATGATAAGCGTGTGACCGGCATTGTGACCGCCCTGGAAGCGAACGACGCCTTGAGCGTGGTCCGTCAGCCAGTCGACGATCTTGCCCTTGCCTTCATCACCCCACTGGGTCCCCACGACGACGACGTTACGCCCGGGGTTCACATTCACTGCGCTGGCAGACATGTTGTTTCGTAAGCTGGTTAAAAACGTATTCTACCTATGTTCGCGGAACCTTCCGAATTTTTCCGTTTCCGCTCAACGGTATGGACGTTATCTTGGGTATATCGGAATAGCGCGGCTCAGCACCGCGCCGGTCTTTGCAGCGCTCGTTGCAACGTGACTGCAACGCTCAGGAAAGGAGTTCGACAACCCACGCGCCGTTGCGCTCGACCAGCACGCGGTCGCAAGCAAATTCGTCGAGCGCGTGGTCGTGACCGGGCAACGCCTGGATCACCACTTCGCCCGCATCGCGCAACGCGGCCACGCTGGCGCGCAGGGCGTCATCGTGCTGCCACGGTGCGAGAATCGCGCTGCTACGCGCTTCCACCGGGGAAATGCGCGCCACTTCGCGCAGATCCAGCGAGAAGCCCGTGGCGGCGCGTGCCCGCCCGTAGGCCTGGCCCACGTGGTCGTAACGGCCGCCGCGCGCCACCGCGTTCGGCACGCCGTCCACATAGGCCGAGAACATCACGCCGCTGTGGTACGCATAGCCGCGCAAATCGGCCAGGTCGATCATCACTTCCGCGCCGTCCACCTGGTTCGCGAGGAAGGTCAGGTCGTCGAGCGCGCGAGCAATTTCCGGCGTGTCCGGCAAACGGGCACGGGCCTCCGCGAGGACCGAGGCGTCGCCGTACAGCGACGGCAAGGCGCGCAGCGCGTCGCGGGTCGCCGGCGTGAGATTCGCGGTCAGTTCGGCGAGACGCGGCACGTCCTTGCCAGCAAGCGCTTCATACAGCGATTCGCCGAGCGCCGCCGCAGCGGGTTCGGCGTCGATCAGGGCCGCCAGCACGCCTGCATGGCACAGGTCCAGACGCACCTTGGCGAGACCGGCCAGACGCAGCGCGTCGAGCATCAACTGCTGGATCTCGAGGTCCGCTTCGAGCCCGGCGTGGCCGTAGATTTCGGCGCCGATCTGGATCTGCTCGCGGGTCGCATGCAGGCCGCGCGGACGCGTATGCAGCACGTTGCCGGCGTAGCACAGGCGCGTCACGCCCTGCCGGTTGAGCAGGTGCGCGTCGATGCGCGCCACCTGCGGGGTGATGTCGGCGCGCAGGCCGAGCGTACGGCCCGACAGCTGATCGACCAGCTTGAAGGTGCGCAGATTCAGGTCGTGGCCCCCGCCCGTCAGCAGCGACTCGAGGTATTCGAGCAACGGCGGCATGACCATCTCGTAGCCGTAGACGCGAAAGCGGTCCAGCAGATGGCGCCGCAACTCTTCGATCTTGCGGGCTTCCGACGGCAGCACGTCGGCAATATTCTCGGGAAGTAACCAGGTCGACATCGATACAGTCCTACGATGGTGAACACGGCGCCTGGGCGCGCCGGTAAATGAGAGTGATGGACAGCGTGGGCACGCGCCGGGCCGCTTTGGCCCCGGCTGGGTCCGCTGCGGCCTTGTGAGCCGGATGGGACCGGGTGAATCGCGCCGCGTCGCGGCGTGTATGCCCATGCCTCTCGCAGGCGACGACGCCAGGCGAGACGCCCTACGCTGTGCCCCAGCGCGGCAATCGCGCCTGGGCCCGCTCGCGCCCTTAGGTCGCGATAAACAGCAGCAGCAGCCCGAGCGCCATCACGATCAGCCCGCCAATGCGGATCTGATGAGGCGGCCGTTCCGCTATTTTACGAAACGTATCGCTCCAGGCGCTCGGAAAAACGAAGGGGAACATCCCCTCGATGATCAGCATCAGTGCGATCGCGAGCAACAACGAACCGGCTATATCCATGCGAGTGAGGGTGCCGCGATACATATGCCGCGGCGCTCCGGTAATCAGTGTTTGCGCGGTGCCGCGACGGCGTCCGGTGACGCGTCACCGTTCGGGCTACGCATGAAGCGGAAAAACTCGCTGCTCGAATCGACCACAATCACGTCGTTCGGCTTGAAGGTGTTCCGGTAAGCCAGCATGCTCTGGTAGAACTGGTAGAACTGCGGGTCGCGACCGTACGCGTCGGCGGCGATGGAGGCAGCCTTGCCGTCGCCCTCGCCCTTGATCGTCTGCGCCTGCATGTACGCGTCCGCCAGCAGCGCCTGTTGCTGGGTGGCCGCGTCCGCCTTGATCTGGTCGGCTTCGGCCACGCCCTTGGCGCGCTCGACACTGGCCGCCTGTTCACGCGCCGCGCTCATGCGCTTGTAGACGGAGTCGGCCATCGCGGCCGGGAAATCGACCCGGGCCAGCTGGATGTCGATCACCTCGACACCGAGCGAAGCCGCCGCGGCCGACATCGCGTCACGCGCCTCATCCGCGAGCGCCTGCTGCTTGCCCAACGCATCGGCCAGCGTGACCTTGGCAAACGCATCGCCCAGCGCACTGCGCGACAGCAAGGCGAGCCGGTCCGGCAGGCTCTGGTCGTCGCCCTTGGTCTGCGCGAACAGCTTGAGCGGATCGGTCACGCGAAACTTGATGACCGGGTCGACCAGCAGGTCGGTTTTGTCGGACGTCACGTAGCGGTCTTCATCCGGCGTATCCAGTGTCTGGATGCGGCTGTCGACCAGCAGCAGATTTTGCAGCGGCGGCGGCAGCTTGGCGTGCAGGCCGGGGCCGAGCAGCTCGGGGGCGGCATCGCCGCGACCGGACAGGACCGCCATATGACGTTGGTCCACCACGAACACGGTCGACGACGCCGCAAACAGCAGCAGCACCACAACCACGACGAGCGCAATGATTCGATTCATGTTCGCGCTCCTCATTGAATGTCGTCTTCGCGGCCGCGGCTGCGGAACGCATCGCGCGAACGCAGCGGGTCGCTGGCAGCGTCGGCGTCGCTCGCCGGGCTGGCGGCCGTGGCGGCGGACGCCGCAGCCGATGCCGCGGCACCGCTCGCCGCCGGCGGCACAACACTAGCAGGCGCCGACACCGCCGCGCCGCCCGAAGCCGCGCTCGCCGCGGCGGCATCGGCGGCATGCTGGCGGGTCGCCTCGACCAGCTTGTCGAGCGGCAGGTACATCACGTTATTACCGGCCTTGCTGTCGACAAACACCTTCGTCGTATTCGAATAGATATGCTGCATAGTGTCCAGGTACAAGCGCTCGCGGATCACCGCCGGCGCTTTGGAGTACTGCTCGTAGACCTGCTTGAAGCGCTCGGCATCGCCTTGCGCCTGCGCCACCACCTGGTCGCTATAGGTCCTGGCCTCGTCGACGAGGCGCGCCGCGTCGGCCTGGGCGTGCGGCAACAGGTCGTTGGCATACGCCTGGGCGTCGGCCTTGGCGCGTTCGCGATCCTGATGCGCTTTCGCGGCATCGTCGAAGGCGGTTTGCACCTGCTCGGGGGCCTGCACGCCCTGCATCGTCACACCCGTGACGACGAGACCGGTCTGCGATTCGTCCAGGGAATGCTGGATCGCATCGGACAGTTGCTGACGGATTGCTTCGCGATCCTGATAGAGGATGTCGTCGGTGCTGCGCGCGCCGACGATATTGCGCACCGCCGCCTGCGCGGCCAGCATCACGCTCTGGTCGGGGTCGACGCTGCGGAACAGATAGTCCGTGGCGCTGCGCACCTGGTACTGCACGGCAAAGCGCACATCGACGATATCCGCGTCGTGTGTGAGCAGCGAGGAATCCTTGACGTTCGCCAGACGCACGACATTGTTACGCCCGACTTCCACCTGGCGAACGTCGCCGATATTGACCAGTTCGTGCGCTTCGAACGGATACGGCAGACGCCAATGCACACCCTGCGTCGCGGTATAGCGATACTTGCCGAACTGCGTGACGACGCCGGCCTGGCCGTCCTGCACGACGAACACACCGCTGCCGAGATAGATGGCGATCAGCACGCCGATCACGATGCCCACGCCGATGCGCGCACCGCGCCCGTTGTCCGGGCGGCCCGCGCCGCCCCCCGTGCCCTTGCGGCCGAACACGCTGCTCAGGCGGCGATTGAAGTCACGCCACATCTCGTCGAGATCGGGTGGTCCGTCGCCGTCCTTGCCGTTCTGGGGACGCTTGGGTTCGTTCGGCCGTTGTCTGGCGCCATTGCCGTCACCCCGGCCCCAGCGCGGATCGTTCATCGAAAGAATGGCGCGCAGGCGCAGCCAGATACTCCGCTCGTTGTAATCGTTCACCTGTGTTCGTTCACCAGAGTAGACAGCGGGTCAGTGCAATTTGGAACGGGTCAGTTCAATGCCCGAGTTCTGGGACCTTGCGGTCGTCGCGTGATTCGGCCAACCGGAGATCTTCTTCCGGCGCGTCGTCAAGAGGATCGGCAGCCGCGATTTCGGCGATGGCAGCGCGCAGCGTATCCAGCCCTTGCCCGGTGCGCGCGCTCAAAAAGACGCGCGAAATATTACCATACTCATCCCGCTCGACCGCGTCGCCACGGGCCGCCAGCTCAGGCACGGCGTCGATCTTGTTGAACACCAGCACCTGACGGATCGTGTCGGCCCCGATGCCGTGCAACACCTCGTTGACCTGATCGATCTGGTCGAGGCGCACGGCGCTCGACGCATCCACGACGTGCAGCAGCAGGTCGGCGTGAATGGTTTCTTCGAGCGTGGCGCGGAACGCGGCCACCAGTTGGTGAGGCAACTCGCGGATAAAGCCGACCGTGTCGGACACCACCACCTGCCCCACCTCGTCGCCGAGGTAGACGCGCCGCGAGGTCGTGTCGAGCGTCGCGAAGAGCTGGTCGGCGGCATACGCCTGGGCTTTGGTCAGCGCATTGAAGAGCGTCGACTTGCCCGCGTTCGTATAGCCGACCAGCGACACCGACATGGTGCGGTTGCGCTCGCGCGCACGCCGCTGCGTGCCATGCTGGCGCCGCAGTTTTTCGAGCCGCGCCTTGAGCGCCTTGATGCGCTCGCCGATCAGCCGGCGGTCGGTTTCAAGCTGGGTTTCACCCGGACCGCGCAGGCCGATACCGCCTTTTTGCCGTTCCAGGTGGGTCCATGCGCGGATCAGCCGCGTGGACAGGTACTGCAGTTGCGCGAGCTCGACCTGCAGCTTGCCTTCATGGCTGCGGGCGCGTTGCGCAAAGATATCGAGAATCAGACTCGTACGGTCGATCACGCGCCTGTTAAGCGCTTGCTCCAGATTGCGCTGCTGGGCAGGCGCGAGAGCGTGATTGAAGATGACGAGTTCAATGTCGTTGGCCTCGCACGCAAGACGCAGTTCTTCGGCCTTGCCGCTGCCGACGAACATCTTGGCATCGGGACTGGACCGGCGTCCGGTGAGGGTAACGATGGGATTAGCGCCCGCGCTTTGCGCGAGCAGGCTGAGTTCTTCGAGACTGGCTTCGAAATCGATCTTACCGAAGTCGATGCCGACAAGCGCTGCGTTGGTCAAATTGGAGGGTATCAAAGTGAAGCGGCCGGGAGAGATCGCCAACGGGCGACGCTACGCCGGCCGCGACGAGAGGTTAGGACTGTTCGGAATCCGGGTGGAAATTCACCGGACGGGCAGGCACCACAGTCGAAATGGCGTGCTTGTAGACCATCTGGGTAACCGTATTCCGGAGCAACACGACGTACTGGTCGAACGATTCGATGTTCCCTTGAAGCTTGATGCCGTTGACCAGGTAGATCGACACCGGCACATGCTCTTTACGCAGTGCGTTCAAAAACGGGTCTTGTAACAATTGCCCTTTGTTGCTCATAGCAAACTCCGTATTTTTTTGCAGGTTGACTAAATTGACGACGAAGAAAAAGA